>JACXTT010000675.1_pt1 | contig 58230 bp, 51 predicted proteins | sample 9270951 | NCBI WGS metagenome assembly JACXTT01 (sample SAMN15532306, study PRJNA645909) | rock metagenome | isolation source: weathered quartz diorite | place: Puerto Rico | collected 2017-06-21
ACGCGCTGTCATCGTGTGCGCCGCCTTCGGAACATGCGGCGGCTGCCGATCAGGCGGCGGTCGACTCGGGGGTACCTTCGGTGGGGTATTCGGGTTGGTCGGATCGATTGGGGACGTGCTCCGCGGCGATCACGCGGTTCTTCCCCTGGTGTTTCGCCGTGTAGAGCGCCGCGTCGGCCCGGCGAATCAAATCCTCGGCGCTCTTGATGACCTCGTCAGGAAACGTCGCCACCCCGATGCTGGCCGACACCCGAATCGTCCGATTGCCGACCGGGAATGACAGATTCCTCAGGGCATCAAGGATCCGCTCGGCTTGAATCTGGCCTCCGGTTGAATCCGTTTCGGGGAGGATGATACCGAACTCATCCCCGCCGTACCTGGCCACGACGTCCGCCTTGCGGATCGTGCCGAGCGTGGTTTCCGACACTTGCTTGAGCAGGTTGTCCCCCTCGCGATGGCCGAAGGTATCATTGACCTGTTTGAAGTTGTCGATGTCGAGCATCAGGTAGGACAGCGACCGCCCGTATCGTGCGGCGATCGCCATTTCCTCTTCAAGACGGTGAAAGAGCGTCCGGAGATTGGGCAGCCCGGTCAATGAATCGCGCCCCGCCTGTTTGGCGAGTTGTTTCTTTTCGCGGACGACGAGCTGATATCGGGAGAGCCCCAGCAGCGTATTCGCGGCCATGCGGGCCGCCGCCTGACAAAATAAGAGTTCGCGTTGGGTGAACGCCCGGCGGGGGCGCGAGGTGCGAAGGAACAGGGTGCCGAGGACCTGTGCGTGATACACGATCGGAATGACGAGGATGGACCGGATGTCGAGGTGCTGTAAGCGCGGGATCACGGGCGTCATCCGCGGGTCCTTCTGGACGTTTCGCACCAAGACGAGTTGACCGGTGCTGACCGATTCCTCGATTTCGGGATACTTGTTCAGATCGATCTGCAGGTCGTTCACTTTGGGGTTCTCGTACGTGGCCACCACCCGGCCGATCGACCCCGGATCGTCGACAAGGATCACGGAACACCGGACGACGTCGACCACCCCGGCGATGACTTTGACCAGGATGTAGAGCACGTCTTTGCGGTCGTTCGTGGAGGCGAGGGCCGTTCCGATCTCTAGTAACGCTTGAAGTTCTTTCATGGGGGCGGACTCGGCATACCGACGACGGAGACCGAACATCCCGGCGTGAGGACGTGATCGGCTAAATGCACAGCCGCAACTATAGCGGAGCATTTCCCCTTGGCAAGGCGCTAGCGGTCGGTTCCACCTCCAATACCGCCGCTCCCCGGATCTCATCGGTCTTGAGTCGGCGCAAGGCTTCATTGGCTTGACGGAGCGGGAAGACTTCGGTGTGGGTGCGGATCGGGATCTCCCGGGCCAGACTCAGCAGATCGAGGCCGTCTTGCCGCGTGTTGGCGGTGACGCTGGTGAGCGTGCGCTCATCGAACAGTGAACGGCGGTAGATCAGCGGGGGAACCTCGGTCAGATAGATCCCGGCGACGGCCAAGGTCCCGCCCTTATCCAGGGCGCCCAGCGCGACCGGAACCAACTCTCCGGCGGGAGCGAACAAGATCGCGGCGTCGAGCCGTGCCGGCGGGGTGTCGTGCGATCCGCCGACCCAGGCGGCGCCCAGGGAACGGGCCAGCGCCTGGTGTCGGGACCCTCGCGTGGCGACGAACACCTCGCAGCCCCAAAATCGCGCGATCTGGATCACGATGTGGGCCGAGGCGCCGAACCCGTACAACCCGAGCGTTCCCCCTTTGGGAACGTGACTCTGGCGCAGCGCGCGGTACCCGATGATGCCCGCGCAGAGCAGGGGAGCGACCTCGCGCGCCGAAAGACCCTCGGGGAGAGGATAGAGGAAATCGACCGGTGCGCTCACGTACTCGGCATAACCGCCGTCGACGTCGTAGCCCGTGAAACGCGGCGCGGCGCAGAGGTTCTCGCTCCCACGCCGGCAATAGCGGCATACCCCGCACGTCGCGTGAAGCCACGCGACCCCCACCCGGTCGCCCACGCGAACGCGCCCCGTGCCCGGGCCGAGTTGGGCGATCCGGCCGACGACCTCGTGCCCCGGGACGACCACGGATCGACGGGGAGGGAGCTCCCCCTCGACCACGTGCACATCGGTTCGACACACGCCGCAGACTTCCACCCGGACGAGCGCGCTTCCTGGTTCGACGACCGGGACCGGCAGGTCGGTCCATTCCAGCGGCCCGTGTTCGACCGGCCCTGGGGTTCGAACTGCCATGGCCTTCATCCGGCCAGGCTCTGGGCGGCCTCGGTCCACGGACCGTATCTTACGTGCCGGCCCGATCGGCTTCAAGGGCCTCCCGTTTGACGGAATTTCCAGGGGCCTTTCCGGGTCACTCCTCCAGGAGGACCGACCCGATGGAACAAGAACGCCTGCCGGCTCAGCTCAAAACCGACCCCCGCCGTACCGTCCGCGCTGTGCGGGTGCCCTTCGGGGGACACGCCCAAATCCGCTGCGGGGACGATCAACGCGTGGCCAGGATTCGCGACCTGAGTTTTTCCGGTTGTTTCCTCGAGATGCCCCCCTCGTACACTCGGGGTGCAAACATGGCGCTCAGCTTCGAGCTCGGCGCGGAAGTTTCCCATCCTCTGAGGGCGAACGCCAAGATCACGAGAACCACCGAAACCGGCGTGGCGGTCCGCTTCGCCTACATCGATATGGTGGCCCCCCGCGCGCTCAAACAATGGATTGACTCGCAGAAACCGGCCCTGTAACATCCCCTTCTTGTGAGTTCCCGTTCCCCCCTTTTGCGCCCCCTTTGTAAAAAGTGGGGCCAAGGGGGATTTCTTCCATCAGCAGCCGAGTGGGCGATCCACGGAACGGATGCCTCCGTCGTTTCAACGTTCCTCCTCTCTGAGTCCCGCTCGGATCTTACGGCGAGCCTACACGGTGTGGGCTCCGCTGTATGATGCGGTGGTCGATGCGCCCTTTCGCGAGAGTCGGAGAAAGAGCCTGGCCGAACTCGGCGATGTCTCGGGACACCTCATCCTGCTCGACGGCGTCGGAACCGGGCTGGATCTTCCGTGGCTGCCCCTCGACGGCCGATACGTCGGGATCGATCTGACGCCCGCGATGTTGAGCCGCGCCCGGGCGCGAGCCGGCCGGCTTCGCATCCACTTTCAGATCGGCGACGCCATGGCGCTCCCTTTTCGGGACTGGACGTTCGATCAGGTCGTCATGCACCTGGTCCTGGCGGTCGTGCCGGACCCGAGCGCGGCGCTGGTCGAGGCGGCCCGGGTGCTCAAACCCGGAGGGCGTCTTCTCATCTTCGATAAATTTCTCCGGTCCGGCGAGCGGGCGTTCTTCCGTCGGTTGATCAGTCCGATCGTCGGTCGTCTGGCGACCAGGACCGACGTGGTGTTCGAAGACCTGCTCGCGTCGTGTCCGGGACTCGACGTGGTGCGCGATGAAACCGATCTCGGCGGGGGATGGTTTCGGCGCATCGTCGTGCGCCGCAGGTCGTGATCGCTCGAGGCCTTACCGGACCTGGAAGAGACGGAGCGGCCCTGCACGGGCAAGGAGGATGACGCGCGCGTCGCGGGTCAACGCGTCGAGATTCGCCAGGAGGGGCCACGACATCCCGAAGCTCGCTCCTTCGCTCACGTACCGGTCGTCGACCAGGACATAGTCGAGCTTTCGGGCGCGCGCCCGCTCGTACCACGTCCCGGCCGCCTGCTCATTGAAGAGCTCAAGCGGTGGGTCTTCCAGGTTCGGCAGCGGCCACAACACCTGCCTCCCGGTGTGGTATCGCAGCTCCGCCCACCAAACCGACGCGATGGTGGCGTCCGGCGGCGTGCGCTGGACGATCGTCCGGACCATCTCCACAACGTCGCGCGAGGGATTGAAGTTCACGCGGTAGTTCGGCATGGTGAACACGTGGCCGAGGGCCGCCGCGAGGATCATGGCGAATCCCGCCCACGTCCCCGGCCGCCCGCCCAATCGGGTCAGGGCGTCCACTCCCAAGAAGGCGATCACGGGCAGCAGAAAGAGCGTGTGCCGCTCCACCAATCTGCGATCGATCAGGAAGACCGCGACCAAGAGGCCGAGAAGGGCCACGAGCGGGGCGTAGGGATAATCATGCCGCTTGTTCGTCGCCAGCACCGCAACCGGGAGGAACAAGAGCACGAAGGGCAAGACGCCCCATGTCGCCCACAGCGTGTGGAAGAACACGCGGAAGGGAACGCGGACCATCGAGGCCGACCACAGGTCGGGGTGATTCGTCGGGAGGGCGAACATGACGGGATTCTCGCCGCGACCCAGCATCACGCCGACGTATGCGGCGGCCATGAGCGCGGCGACCGCCACGACCCACGTCGCCGTCCTCCGCTGCGCCCGATCGCCGCGGACGAACGTCCACACCCAGAATGCGCCATAGAGGCCGAGTACCAGGAAGCCGGTCTGCTTCGTCCAGACCAGGAGGCCGGTGGCCATCCCCGCAATGACCGCATCCCGGCGACGGTCGTTGCGGAGCGCCGCGACGAACCACCACCAGGAGCAAAAGAACAGCGCGGTGGTGAGCATCTCCGCGTAGAAACGGAGGCTGTACATCGTGAAGAGCGGCGTGCCCACCAGCGCCAGCGCGAGACTGGCCCGTTGTACCGGATCGAAGAGGCCACCCGGGCCGACGAGGATGAGGGCCACCAGCGCCGCGGCGACCGCGAGGTTGAAATAGACGAAGATCGACGACCCCACCCCGGAATATCCCACGGCGCTTAACAGGTGGAAGAGTGGAGGGTAGTCCAGGTGGAACCGGCCGACCACCATGGCGGTGGTCGTGGTGACGAGTCCCCCGGCCTCGGCCATCATGCGGGCCGCCATGGCATGCCAGCACTCGTCCACGAATAGAACGGACGTGCCTGCAAAACCGATCAGGCGAACGCCGGCGACGAACGCCAGGACCGCGGCGAGCGCGAGCGCGATCCAACCCGCGCGCTGGTGGTACCATCCCCCAGCGGGTTCCGGCACTACGGAGTCCTCAGGGCCTCGACGATGCGCAGGCGACTCGCGCGGACGGCGGGGAGGACGCCGCCCGCCAATCCCATCAGCAGCGCGAAGATGAGTGATTGGACGGCGATAGTCGTGGAGAGGGTGAAGCGGAATGCGATTTCCGTGAAGGTCGCGAAGTTCACGGCCGAGATCGACACGAATTGCAACCACGCCGCGGCCAGCATCCCAAGGAGGCCCCCGACCGTGGACAGCGCCAGCGCCTCCACGACGAACGCCGTCCAGATCGCGCGGCGCGGGAATCCCAACGCGCGCAGGGTCCCGATCTCGGTGGTGCGGTTCGCGACCGCCGCGTACATGGTGATCATCCCGCCGATCATCGCGCCGAGGCTGAAGATCACCGTGACGAGCAGGCCGAGGACGCGGATAAAGTTCGCCATCACTTCGGACTGCGCGCCGTAGTAGTCGGTTTCGCGGCGGACATCCACCGTGAGGCGCGGGTCGCTCTCCAAGCGGGCCTTGAGCGCGTCGAACTCGGCGGGGTTCCTGAGGCGGAGCAGGACCGAGGAAAAGACGGTTCGGCGAAAGGCCTGCATCATCTGGTCGGCGTCGACCCAGATCTCCGAATCGAACGCGCTGCCTCCCGCGTCAAAGATGCCCACCACGGTCCAATCCCTGAGTGCGAAGCGGATCGTTTCACCGAGGCCCGCTCCCTGAAACCGCGACGCCACCGCCTGCCCCACGATGACTTCCGACGATCCGGGCTTCCACATGCGTCCTTCGATGAGCTTCACCTGCGGCCGCAGGACGGCGGCTTGCGGGGACGCGCCGCGGATCTCCACGTTTGAGGGTCTGCCGCTGCCGCGCTTGGGGAGGTTGATGATCGATACCGTCTCCGCCCCCGCGAGGGGCTCGCCGTCCGGTCCGGTCGCGATCTCCTGGGATGTGGCGATCGTTCGCGTCTGATCCCGCGACAGGAAACTTTGGACCTCCGACGTCGCGGATCGGCGCACGACGAGCACGTTGTCCGCCGCGCCGGTCATCACCATCGTGCGTTCGAGCCCGTGGGCCAGCATCAGCACCGCGGCGAACACGAACACCACGAGGGCCAGGCCGGCGGCCGTCATCGTGGTGGTGAGCCGGCGGGTCCACAGGTTTCGGAGGCTGTAGGAAAGCAGGTTATAGCTCATAGCTCACAGGTTAGAGACAACACATACTGGCTTCTTAGGCAGTTCCTATGAGCTATGAGCTGATCGCTGGTTCTCATCCCACCCGCCGCAGGCCGTCAACGATCGACGTCCGGGCCACGAACCAGGCGGGCATCGCCGCCGCAGCGATCGCCGCCGAGAGATCCAGAACGACCGCGGCCGCCACGGTGAACGGCGACAACTCGAACACCGGGAAGAACGCCCCCACGGCGGCCGCGAACAGCTTCACGAGCGGAAAAACCGTGATGACGCCCACCGCTCCCCCCACGGCCGCGATGACGAGCGACTCGCCCATGATCATCTGCGCGATGCGGCCGGGGCTGAAGCCGAGCGTCTTGAGGACGGCGTACTCGGTCACGCGCTCGCGCGCGGCCATCGCCATGGTGTTCGCAAGCACGATGAGGATCAGGCCGACGATGAGGATCGAGATCACCTGGATGGCCATGAGGATGGCTTCGGTCATCGAGACGAAGCCCAACTGGAATTCCCGCTCGGTTTCGGTCAGCGTCTCGGCCAGCGAGTTGGCGAACAGGGCGTCGACGGCCCGGCTCACGGCGGCGGGATCGCGCGAGCGGTCGATCGTGAACGCGTAGAAGCCGACGTGGCCCGCGGTGTCGGGGAGCGTCTGGCGGGTGTACTGATCCAACCGGTCCCAGTGGAAGAAGAACTGCGTGTTGTCGGCGGACTTCAGCGTGGTGGTATACAGGCCCCGAACGACGAAATCCCAGTCGCCGGGGAAAAACGTGCCGCGGAGTTGCACCGTGTCGCCGAGGTGCCAGCCGAATCGTTGGGCCAGCTTCTCACCCACGATGGCCGCGTTGCGCTCTTGCTGAAACGTCTCCATCTGGTCGGGCGGGACGTGGTACTCCGAATAGATGCGAAACCAGCTCGGCGCGTCGACGGCGAATTGGGCGAAAAAATTTTTCTCGTCGATGTAGACGCCGCCGAACCAGTTCGCGTAGGTCACGTCCGACACGCCCGGCACCTGGGCGATGCGATCCCGGTAGGCCAGCGGCAAGGGAAAGGCGAGCGAGACGGCGTTGCGCGTGACGAGCCGGTTCTGCTGCGAGGCCTCCACGCCGGCGTACCAGGCGGCGACGACGGTGCGCAGCATCGCGAACGCCAGGACCGCGATCGCCAGCCCCAGCACGGTCAGCGCGGTGCGGAGCTTGTGGCGGCCCGCGTTGCGCACGATGAACGGGAGGAGGGTCACGGCGTGTCGATGGGCTCGGCGCGCATGGCTACGAGGCGCCGCGCTCTTCTTTGACCGGCGTCCCGGTTCGGAGATCCGCCGAAGGATTGAGGATGACCCGGTCTCCGGCCGCGAGGCGCCCGCGCACTTCCACGAATCCGTTGGCCGAGGCGCCCGCCTCGACCGGCGTTTCGACCGCTCGTCCGTCGCGCACGACGAACACCGTCGATCGGCCGTCCCGCGACAAGATCGCCGTCTGCGGCACCGCGGTGCGCGCCGCCGCGGCGGGTTCCGAGTCCGCCGAGGGAGCGGAGAGAAACGCCACCTTGGCGCTCATCTCGGGCAGCACGCGTTCGTCCTTCTCCGTAAAACGGACCTTGGTGAGCACGGTGGCTTTGGCGCGGTCGGCGGTGGGCACGATCGTCTCGACCGCGCCCCGGTAGCGGGTCTGGGGAAAGGCATCCAGGGTGATCTCGCACGGCCCGCCGAGCGTGACCTGATCAAGGTTGCGTTCCGACACGTCGGCCTCGACCAACAGCGAGTTCATGTCGGCGATCCGCACGACCGCGGCGCGGCTGGTCGCCGACGACCCGAACGGCGCGACGATCTCGCCGACATCCGCGTTCTTGGTGAGCACCGTGCCGTCGAACGGCGCGCGGATGACGGTGTTGTCGATCTCCACCTGGGCCGACCGCACGGCGGCTTCGACCGCGGCGATCGCGGCCTCGGCGGATGCGATCCCGGCCTGGGCTCTGGTGTGGCGGGCCTCCACGACGTCGAACTCAGCCGTCGAGATCAGTTGCGCGTCGAGCAAGCGGCGCTTGCGCTCGTACTCCAATCGGGCCTCCTCGGCGGCGGCCTTGGCCTGAATCAGCGCCGCCTTCGCCGCGGCCACGTTGGCCTGCGCCTGCGCGAGGCGCGCCGCGACATCCGCGCTCTCGATCCGCGCGATGATCTGCCCGGACTTGACCCGATCACCCGGCCCGACGTACAGGGCCATGAGCCGTCCGGTGGCTTTGGACGCCACGTCGGCCTGCCGTTGCGCCACGACGTATCCGCTGGCATTGAGGGCGGGCGCCCGCGACGCCGATAACGAGGTCACGGCGCCCATCTGGACCTTCAGCGGCGGCGTGCCCCACGATCGGACCAACCACGCGCCGATCACGACCACCGCGACCGCAGCCCCCCAGAGCCACGTCCTGGACCGGCGCCGCACCGGCTCCCGATCCCGGCTCCGATCGATGGTCAACCCCGACAAATCGGCGCGCTCGCTTTTTACGTCCATACGTCCACGGCTCCGGGCTCACACCCGTCCGCGATTATACCCAGTCTCGGCCAAGATCGGTAGGGGGTTCGCCGTCCATGCCGCGTCGTGGCGGCGGGCGATAGAAGTTGACTGACGAACAGAGACGACGGTATGGTGGATATTTCACGTTCGTTTGAGCACGCGCGTCGCGCGACGCGGGTGCTCGCGCGGACGATTGATACTACTACGGGATGTGAACCGATTCGAGGAGGAAGCATGGACACGTATTATCGGCCCGAAGATTTGGGGAAATTTGCTGAGATGGGGAAGGGGAATCCCGCGCTGTGGGAGAAATTCATAGGGTACTACAGCGCCGTGTTCGCGGAGGGCGCGCTGACCGAGCGGGAGAAGGCGCTGATCGCCTTGGGCGTGGCACACGCGGTGCAGTGCCCGTATTGTATCGACGCCTATAGCCAGGCGTGCTTGGAAAAGGGGTCGAACGTCGAGGAGATGACGGAGGCCGTGCACGTCGCCTGCGCGATCCGCGGCGGCGCGTCGCTGGTGCACGGCGTCCAAATGCGAAACGTCGACCACAAACTCTCGATGTGACGGGGCGACCATGGCGGTGACCTTACCCACCTTGCACGCCCGGTCGAGCCCTCTGGCCTCTCCGGCGGAGCAGCGCCGTCTCCTCGCCGACACCGCCGCCTGCCCCCCGTTCGAGGAGGCCACCGGCCAGGTGGGCTTGGATCCGTTGCTCGCCACCGGCATCCGGGTCTTCCAGATCAACTTGGGAAAGCTGTGTAACCAGACCTGCCGCCACTGCCATGTCGACGCGGGACCGGACCGGCGGGAAATGATGAGCCGTGAAACCGCCCAAGCGTGTCTGGATGCCTTGGCCGCGACCGACATTCCCATCGTCGATATCACGGGCGGTGCGCCGGAGCTGCACCCCGATTTCCGTTGGGTGGTCGAACGGGCCCACCGCCTCGGCCGGCAGGTCATGGATCGCTGCAATCTCAGCGTCCTGTTGCTTCCCTCGCAGCCGGACCTGGTCGGGTTTCTTGCCCGGCACCGCGTCGAGGTCGTCGCGTCCCTTCCGTCCTCCCATCCGGCGCAGACCGACGCGCAGCGGGGCGAGGGCGTGTTCGAGCGGTCGATCGCGGCGCTCCGCCTCCTCAACCACGCGGGATATGGCGTTGAGGGATCCGGTCTACCGCTGAACCTCGTGTACAACCCGGTCGGCGCCTTTCTCCCTCCCAAACAGGACGCGATCGAAGCGCAGTTCCGCCGCGAGTTGGCGCGCCGTTATGGGGTGGTCTTCACCAAGCTGTACACCATCACCAACATGCCCATCAGCCGGTTCTTGGAGTTTCTGCTCGACAGCGGGAACTTCGAGGGCTATATGGAGCGCCTGGCCAATGCCTTCAACCCCGCCGCGGCCGCAGGCGTCATGTGCCGGGACACGATCTCGGTGGGCTGGGACGGCACGCTGTACGATTGCGACTTCAACCAGATGCTGGAACTTCCGGTCGGCGCCGGTGCGCCGCACCACATTCGCGAGTTCGATCCGGCCCGTCTCCACCACCGCCGGATCGTCACCGGCAACCACTGCTACGGGTGCACGGCCGGGGCAGGGTCATCGTGCGGCGGGTCGATCACGCCATGAGGTCCACGACGGCCTGGCGGTAGGACGGCGGGCACGACGATTCTGACCGGGCTTGTCCTACGCCACACTTGACAGCGCTTGCCGCGGTCGAGTACAGTCTCCTTGCCTTTAATGGCTAGCCCCGAGAGGCTAGAAAGGGGATGTATGCCGCAGCCGCACTCACGACCACGAGGACCTTCCGCGCCCACCGGGCATGGAGGGTTTTTTTATGCCTGAGCGCCGCAGTTCGGATCGACAGGAACGCCTGGTGCTCGACGGCCCTGGAGTCCAGCGCGCCTTGACCAGGATGGCGCACGAGATTCTGGAACGGAACAAGGGCGTGGACGGCCTCGTCCTGGTGGGCATTCGTACCAACGGGGTGTACCTGGCCCGGCGCTTGGCCGCCAAGCTGGGTGAGATCGAGAAGGCGGACATCCCCCTCGGAGAGATCGACATCACGCTCTACCGCGACGACCTCTCGACCAAGAAGGACCATCCGCTGCTGCGACGGACCGAGATTCCGTTCGACCTCAACGATCGGAACGTCATCTTAGTCGACGACGTACTCTACACCGGGCGAACCATCCGCGCCGCGATGGACGGCGTCATGGACCTGGGTCGCCCGCGTTCGATTCAACTCGCGGTCTTGATCGACCGCGGGCATCGCGAGTTACCGATCCGCGCGGATTACGTGGGCAAGAACATTCCGACCAGCTACGACGAACACATCAAGGCCTTTCTCCAGGAGGAAGGCCACGAGGACCGGGTGGTGATGGGCAAGGCTTCGGAGGGCGCCCCATGAACCTCAAGCGCAAGGACCTGCTCGGCATCAGGGAGTTGGAGATCGACGAGATCAACCTGATCCTCTCGACCGCGGACTCGTTCAAGGAAGTGGCGGGACGCGAGATCAAAAAGGTTCCGACGCTCCGGGGACGGACCATCGTCAACCTCTTCTTCGAACCCAGCACGAGGACGCGCGCGTCGTTCGAGTTGGCCGCCAAGCGCCTGTCGGCGGACGTGATCAATATCTCGACGAGCGCGAGCAGCGTGGTCAAGGGCGAGACGCTCCTCGACACCGCGAAGAACCTCGAAGCCATGGGCGCCGACGTGATCGTCATCCGCCATTCGTCCTCGGGCGCGCCGGCGCTCCTGGCCCGGTCGCTCCGGTGTTCGGTCATCAACGCAGGGGACGGGGCGCACGAACACCCCACCCAGGCACTCGTGGATCTCTCGACGATCCTGGAGCGAAAGGGCCGCCTCTCGGGGTTGACCGTCGCGATCGTCGGGGACGTCCTGCACAGCCGCGTCGCCCGCTCCAATCTGTGGGGGTTGACCAAGCTGGGCGCGCGGGTGCGACTGGCCGGGCCGCCCACCATGGTGCCGCGCGAGCTGGCCGCGTTCGGCGCCGAGGTCGCGTGGTCGCTGGACCAGGCCCTGGAGGGCGCGGACGTGGTGATGGCGCTTCGGCTGCAACTCGAACGCCAGGGCCGGGCGTATTTCCCCACGCTCCGCGAGTACAGCCAATTGTGGGGGCTGACCCGCGAGCGTCTCCAGCGCGCGAAACCCGACGTGCTGGTCATGCATCCCGGACCGGTCAATCGCGGGGTCGAGATCGCGCCGGAGATCGCGGACGGCCTCTCCTCGGTCATCCTCAACCAAGTGACCAACGGCCTGGCCGTGCGGATGGCGGTGCTCTACCTTCTCTCGGGAGGCAAATCGGAATCGGGGAGAGGATGAAAGCGACGAAGGACACGGACCGCGGGGGACACTCCGCAGACATTCTTATGATTCGCGGCGGACGGGTGGTCGATCCCGCGAACGGGATCGACGGCGTGCGGGATCTCGTCATCGCCGACGGTCGCATCGCGTCGTGCGCCGCGTCGGCCGAGGTCCCGCGCTGGGCTCGGACCATCGACGCGACCGGACTGGTGGTGTGCCCGGGGTTCGTCGACCTCCACACCCACGTGCGCGAACCGGGGTACGAGTACAAGGAAACGGTGGCCTCGGCGACGCGCGCGGCGGCGGCCGGCGGATTCACGACGATCTGCGCGATGCCGAACACCAACCCCATCAACGACACACGCGCCGTGACCGAATTGGTGATCGAGGCCGCGGCGCGGGAAGGCGTGGTCAACGTGCGGCCGATCGGAGCCGTCACGAAGGGATCCCTCGGCGAGGAGCTGGCCGAGATCGGGGACCTGGCGGAGGCCGGGTGCGTCGCGGTGTCGGACGACGGTCGTCCCGTGACGAACAGCCTGGTGATGCGCCGCGCCTTGGAGTACGCACAGGCGTTCGATCTGCCGGTCATCGATCACTGCGAGGATCTCGTTCTCTCGGCCGAGGGGGTGATGCACGAGGGCAAGATCTCGACCATGCTGGGCCTGCACGGCATTCCCGCGGCGGCCGAGGAGGTGATGGTCGCGAGGGATCTGGCGCTGTGCGAACTCACCGGCGGGCGGCTGCACCTCGCGCACATGAGCAGCGCGGGGTCGATCCGCATGATCCGCGAGGCGAAGGCGCGCGGGGTGCGGGTGACCGCCGAGGCCTGCCCCCACCATTTTTCGTTGACCGACGAGGCCGTGATCGGCTTTGCGGCGAACGCGAAGATGAATCCGCCGCTGCGAACCCGGGCGGACGTGGAGGCGGTGATCGAGGGATTGGCCGACGGTACCATCGACGCCATCGCCACCGACCACGCGCCGCACGCGGCCGAAGAGAAATCCTGGCCGATCGACCAGGCGCCGTTCGGGATCGTCGGGCTGGAAACCGCGCTTCCGTTGGCGCTGGCGCTGGTCGCCGCGGGGCGGCTGTCGCTTCCGCAGCTCATCCGATTGCTGACCATCCAGCCGGCCGTGTTGATCAAGAGCGACCGCGGTTCGCTGAGGATCGGCGCTCCGGCGGACGTGACGATCCTCGATCCCGAGAAGCAATGGGTGGTCGAGCCCACGGAATTCCGCTCCAAGAGCCGCAACACGCCGTTTGCGGGTTGGAAGATGACCGGGCGGGTCGTCAGCACCCTGGTCGCCGGGAAGGTCGTGTATGCCGATCAGTAAACGCCCCGCCATGCTGGTGCTCGCCGACGGCACCGCGTTTACGGGCACGGCGTTCGGGGCCGAGGGCGAGACGGTGGGCGAGGTGGTGTTCAACACGAGCATGTCCGGCTATCAAGAGATCATCACCGACCCCTCCTATCGGGGACAGATCGTGACGATGACCGCACCCCAGATCGGCAACTACGGCGTGAACCCCGAAGACGTGGAGTCGTCCCGCCCCTGGATCGAAGGGCTCGTGGTGCGAGAGTGCTCGCCGCTTCCGAGCAACTGGCGCGCGCAGCAGAGTCTCGATGCCTATCTGAAGGAACGGGGCGTGGTAGGCATCGAGGGCCTCGACACGCGTGCGCTGACCAAGCACATCCGCGACTCGGGCGCGCAAGAGGGCGTGATCTCGACGGTCGATCTCGACGCCAAGAGGCTCGCGGCCAAGGCCAAGGCTTCGCCGGGCCTTGTGGGACGCGACCTGGTCCGCGACGTCACGTGCGAGAAGCCCTACGCCTGGACCGAGGGACCGTGGAGGATGGAGCCTGAATCCCTCAAGACCGAGCGTCGAGTCATCGTGTATGATTTCGGCGTCAAGCGGAATATCTTACGCTGCCTCGTCGGCGTCGGGTGTCGTGTACGGGTGGTGCCGGCGACGACGCCGGCGTCGGATGTCCTTTCGCTGAAACCTGACGGCGTCGTGTTGTCCAACGGTCCCGGCGACCCAGCCGCGGTGACGTACGCCGTCGACGCGGCGCGGGAATTCATCGGTCGTGTCCCGCTCTTCGGTATCTGCCTGGGCCAACAGGTGCTCGGGCTGGCGCTTGGCGGCGCGACGTCGAAGCTCAAGTTCGGTCACCACGGAGGCAACCAACCCGTCTTGGACCTCGCGACGCAACAGGTGACGATCACGGCCCAGAACCACGGATTCACCGTCGATCTGGATTCGCTCGGACCCGACGTCGAGGCGACGCACATCAACCTCAACGACCGCACGCTGGAGGGCTTGCGCCACAAGAAGCTCCCGATCTTCGCGGTTCAATACCACCCCGAAGCCTCGCCGGGTCCGCACGACGCGGGGTATCTCTTTCGGCGGTTCGTGCAGACGATGAACGCATAGGCGAACGTCAGACCATGCCCAAGCGCACCGACATTCATAAGATTCTTCTGATCGGCTCCGGCCCGATCGTCATCGGGCAGGGGTGCGAGTTCGATTACTCCGGATCGCAAGCGTGCAAAGCGTTGCGGGAGGAGGGGTTCGAGATCGTGCTGATCAACTCCAACCCCGCGACGATCATGACCGACCCCGAGATGGCCGACCGCACCTACGTCGAGCCGATCCTGCCCGAGGTCGTCGAACGGATCATCGAACGCGAGCGACCCGACGCGCTCTTGCCCACGATGGGCGGGCAGACCGCGCTCAACGTCGCGGTCGCGCTGGTCGAGCGCGGGGTGCTGGAGAAATACCAGGTCAAGCTGATCGGCGCGCAGTACGAGGCGATCAAGAAGGCCGAAGACCGCGAGCGGTTCAAGCAGGCCGTCCGCCGGATCGGCCTCAACGTCCCGGAGAGCGGGACGGTCTCGTCGTTCGAAGCCGCCTCGTCGATCATCGAGCGCGTGGGCTTCCCCGCCATCATCCGGCCTTCGTTCACCCTCGGCGGTACCGGCGGGAGCGTGGCGTACAACCGCGAAGAGTTCAAGGACGCGGTCGAGTGGGGACTCGACGCCAGCCCGACCCATGAAATCCTCATCGAGCAATCGGTCCTCGGCTGGAAGGAATTCGAGCTCGAGGTAATGCGCGATCTGCGCGACAACGTCGTGATCGTGTGTTCGATCGAAAACGTGGATCCGATGGGCGTCCACACCGGCGACAGCATCACCGTCGCGCCGGCGATGACGTTGACCGACAAGGAATACCAGGTCATGCGGGACGCGTCGCTCGCGATCATCCGTGAAATCGGGGTGGAGACCGGCGGCTCGAACATTCAATTCGCGGTCAATCCCGAGAACGGTGAGATGGTGGTGATCGAGATGAACCCACGCGTGTCTCGCAGCTCGGCGCTCGCGTCCAAGGCCACCGGGTTTCCGATCGCCAAGATCGCGGCCAAACTGGCGGTGGGCTACACCCTCGACGAGTTGGCGAACGACATCACGCGGGAGACTCGCGCGGCCTTCGAACCGACGATCGATTACGTGGTCGTGAAAATTCCGCGCTTTGCGTTCGAGAAATTCCCCCAGGCCGACGCCACGCTCACCACCCAGATGAAATCGGTGGGGGAGGTCATGGCCATCGGGCGGACGTTCAAGGAGGCCTTGCAGAAAGCCATCCGCTCACTGGAGATCGACCGTCACGGCCTCGAATCCGCGCTCCGATGGTCGGGGAGCCGCGAACCCGCCGACGGCGAGCTCGAACGGGTGCGCGAGAAACTCCGCGTGCCCAATTGGGAGCGGCTGTGGTATGTCGCCGACGCGTTGCGGCTGGGGGTGACGGTCGAAGAGATCGCGCGGATCACGCGCATCGATCCCTGGTTTCTGCGCCAAATCGCCGAGCTGGTCGCGGTGGAAGAAGGCTTGCTGGCCAAGCGGGCGGCGCTGGTCGCCGAAGGGATTCGCCCTGATCCCGATAACATGCTGACGCGGCCGGTCTTGGTGGACGCGAAGACCTCGGGATTTTCGGATCACGCCTTGGGTCGCCTCATCGGCACGGGCGAGGACGCCGTCCGCGCCGCGCGCGAACGATTCGATATCCGCCCGGTGTACAAGCGGGTCGATACGTGCGGGGCGGAGTTCGTGGCGCACACGCCGTACCTCTACTCCACGTACGGATCGGAATGCGAAGCCGAGCCGACCATCCGCAAGAAGGTCATGATCCTCGGCGGGGGTCCGAATCGTATCGGACAGGGGATCGAGTTCGATTACTGCTGCGTCCACGCCTCCTACGCCCTCCGCGAGGAAGGCTACGAGACGATCATGGTCAACTGCAACCCCGAGACGGTGAGTACGGACTATGACACCTCGGACCGGCTGTATTTCGAGCCCTTGACTCTGGAAGACGTTCTTCATATTATCGCGATTGAACGGCCCCTGGGGGTTGTCGTCCAATTCGGAGGACAAACCCCCTTAAAATTGGCGGTGCCGCTGGAACGGGCCGGCGTTCTCATTCTCGGAACCTCTCCCGATGCCATCGATCGGGCCGAAGATCGAGAGCGGTTCCGCGAACTCCTTATCGGGCTCGGTCTCAAGCAACCACATAGCGGGATGGCTCGTTCGACCCGCGAAGCCGTCGAGATCGCGGGGCGAATCGGGTATCCGGTCATGGTCAGACCGTCGTACGTGTTGGGAGGCCGGGCGATGGCGGTCATGTACGACGAGCCCAGTCTCGAGGCCTATATGTCCGAGATGGTCTCGCCCACGACGTCGTCGCCGGTACTGGTGGATCAGTACATCGACGACGCGATCGAAATCGACGTCGATGCCCTCTGCGATGGGACGGCGGTCGTCATCGGCGGTATCATGGAGCACATCGAGCAGGCCGGTATTCATTCCGGTGACAGCGCATGTTCGTTGCCGGCGTATTCCCTAGCGGCCGCCACCCTCGACGAGATCGAGCGTCAGACGGTGGCGTTGGCGCGCGCGCTCCAGGTGGTCGGCCTGATGAATATCCAGTTCGCCGTGAAGGGAGACGACGTGTACGTGTTGGAAGTCAACCCCCGTGCGTCGCGGACCGTGCCGTTCGTGAGCAAGACAGTCGGCGTCCCCTTGGCGAAGTGGGCGATGAAGGTGATGATGGGGAAGACCTTGTCGGAGTTGGGGACGATGCCTCGAAGTTTCCCCTATACCGCGGTCAAAGAAGCGGTCTTTCCGTTCAATCGTTTCCCCGGCGTGGACACCGTGCTCGGTCCCGAGATGAAATCCACCGGCGAGGTGATGGGCATCGACCGGGACTTCGGGCGGGCGTTCGCCAAGGCTCAGGCCGCGGCAGGCGGCGCGCTCCCGGAGTCCGGTCGGGTCTTCCTGAGCGTCAGAGACGCCGACCAGGAGGCGCTGGCTCCGATTGCCGAGGCGCTGGCGCGGCTCGGATTTTCATTGATCGCCACGTCAGGAACTGCAAGCGTTCTAAGGTGTTACGGCATCGATGTTGAAGTCGTCCTCAAAGTACATGAGGGCCGGCCACACATCGTCGATCATTTGAAAAACCGTGAGGTACATCTGGTCATCAACACGGTCGGTGATCAAGCCTCGCAGCGGGACTCCGCGCTGATTCGCCGGACGACGTTACTGGCCAATATTCCGTACGTCACCACGTTGGCCGGCGCGAGAGTGGCGGTCGCGGCGATGCAGGCGGCGCGCGGCGGGGGGGACATCCGCACCTTGCAGGAGTATTACCGGGAGAGAAGGCTGTAGGGCAACGTTCACTGGTGCGGGGCTGACCACTTACCAAGGTAGAGGCATGAAGATTCCGATGACTCCACGCGGGTACACCGCGCTGAAAGAAGAATTGGAGCGCTTCAAACGGGTGGAGCGACCGCAGAACATCCAACAGATCGCCGAAGCGCGCGCCCACGGGGATCTCAGTGAAAACGCCGAGTACTCGGCGGCCAAGGAGCGGCAATCGTTCATCGAGGGCCGGATTCGCGAGCTGGAAACCACCATCGCCGACGCCGAGGTGATCGACACGTCGAATTTTACGACCGAGAAAATCGTGTTCGGCGCCACGGTCGTCTTGGCGGATTCCGAATCGGGGGAGAAGCGGCGGTTCACGTTGGTCGGGCAGGTCGAGATCGATTTGAAGAACGGGAAGATCTCGGTCCACTCGCCGGTCGGGAAAGCCTTGATCGGCCGTCGGGTGGGTGATCTCGTGACGATCGTCGCGCCGGCCAGGACGAGCGAGTACGAGGTCTTGGAAATTCGGTTTGAAGGGTAAGGTTAGCGATCAGCTCACAGCTCATAGCTCACAGGAAAACAGTTTTAAGACGTTCCTGTCAGCTATACGCTTAGCTTCCCTTCGTCTCGGTTTCCACCTGGCGTTGGGCACTCGGCGAATCGGGGTCAACGGGGTGTGGCGCGAGCGATTCGATTCCATCTGGACGCGGCCGCTCTTTGGATTCGGATGGCGGCTCGTGTGGCGCCCTTGGATGTGGACCGCCGCCTGGCGCGTCGTCCGGCTCCGGATGAGCATCGCGGGGTGGGTGTAGGAAAAGGGGCAGCGATCAGCTTACAGCTCATAGCTCATGGTAAGGCACAAAACGTTTTTCCTGTGAGCTATGAGCTGTGAGCTATGAGCTTCCTCTCTTAACGGTTGACCTCGGCGGCGGGCTCGTCCTTCAAAATCCGATCATCGCCGCCTCTGGAACGTTCGGCTACGGCGAGGAGTACGCGGGCGTCCTGGACCTCAACCGCCTGGGCGCGATCGTGGTCAAAGGGCTCTCGATCGAGCCGCGGACGGGCAATCCGGCGCCCCGTCTGGTCGAAACGCCTTCCGGCATGCTCAATGCCATCGGGCTCCAAAACGTCGGGCTCGACGCGTTTCTGGCCGAGAAGCTACCCTTTCTCCGCCGGTTCACCCTCAAGATCATCGTCAACATCGTCGGCGAAACGGTCGAGGAGTACGAAACCCTCGCCCAACGCCTGTCGACTGTCGACGGCATTCACGCGATCGAGATCAACGTGTCGTGCCCCAACGTCAAACAGGGGGGCCTGAGTTTCGGCCGATCAGCCGCGGGGGTCTTCGAGGTCGTCCAGGCCGTGCGGCGCAGGACGACCCTGCCGACGATCGTGAAGCTTTCGCCCAACGTGACGGACATCACCGAGGTGGCGCGAGCCGCGCACGCCGGCGGGGCGACCGCGCTCTCGCTCGTCAACACCGTGCTGGGCATGGCGATCGACGTCGACACGCGCCGCCCCAAACTGGCGTCTGGAACCGGCGGGCTGTCGGGACCCGCGATCCGGCCGATCGCCGTGCGGATGGTGTGGGAAGCCGCGAAGGCGGTTCCCATTCCGATCATCGGCATGGGAGGGGTCACGTGCGGGGAAGACGCGGTGGAGTTCTTGCTCGCCGGCGCCACGGCCGTCGCCGTGGGCACGGGAAACTTCCTCAACCCCTTGGCGACCATCGACGTGCTCGACGGTCTCGTACGCTACCTGCGGCGGCACCGGATCGGAGACGTCAATCGGCTGGTGGGCGCCGTCGACCGCTCCGACTCCACCTGACGTGACGCCGCTCGTCATCACGCTGACCACCGATTTCGGCCTTCGCGACCCCTCGGTCGGGAGCATGAAGGGCGTGATCCTCTCGATTCAACCGGACGTCACGCTGATCGACCTTACCCACGACATCCCGCCCCACGCCGTCGCGTCCGCCTCCTACGTCCTTGATATGGCGTCTCGATATTTCTCCCCCGGATCGATCCACCTGGCCGTCGTCGATCCGGGAGTCGGGAGCGATCGGCGCCCGGTCGTGTGCTTGGCGGGAGGGCAGCGGTATGTGGGACCTGACAATGGACTCTTCGCGGACCTCTGCCGAAAGGACCCGCAGTGGACCTGTTTTGAAATCGCTGAGACGAGGTACTGCCTCAAACCGCCGCGTTTGAGTCCGACGTTTCAAGGGCGCGACGTCTTCGCTCCAGCCGCCGCGTGGCTCGCTCGAGGCACGCCGCCGAGCGCGTTCGGGCCCCCGATCACGACCCTGGTCGGTATGGGATCTCCGCCCTCGGACCGAGATCCACACCGCCACGGATCGCTGCCTCGGCCCGGCAAAATTATCTGGGTCGATCGGTTCGGTAACCTGATCAGCGACATCGAATCCATCCCAGGCGTGACGGACCGCGTCGTCACGATCGGGGGGAAGGACCTGCCCCTCGTCGGCCACTACGCAGAGGGACCGCGAGACGCGCCGGCGGCGCTCGTCAACAGTGACGGGTTCGTCGAAATTTTTGTAAATCGGGGAGACGCCGCGCGGATGTTGGGCGCCTCGATCGGCGCCTCCGTGGCCTTGATCCAGCGACGTTCGGCTACGTGACGCGGACGACTTCAATGAGATTTCTCGGTGGACGTCCGGTGGACGGCCCGCCGGTGGCGATCACGACGTCACCGACGGCCACCAACCCCGCTGCGCGCGCGGCCTCCACGCAAAGCTGAAGCATCTCACCAGTCGGACTCGCTTCCGGCGCGTCCAACACCACGGTTCCCCAGCCAAGCGCCAGTCGACGCCGCACCCGATCGTCTTGAGTGAACGCGACGATGGGCTGGGCCGGCCGTCGTCTGGACACTTGCATCGGGGTCGTCGCTCCCGAGGTCGGCACGATGATCGCCGACGCCCCGATCTCGGACGCCAACGCGCAGGCCGCCCTGGCAACGGCACCCGCCACCCCGGGGTTCTGCGTCCCCATGTTCATGAACCGCGCGTGATCGAGGTCGCGTTCGGCGCGTTCCGCGATCCGCGCCATGGTCCGGACGGCTTCGACCGGAAAACGGCCGCGGGCGGTCTCTTCCGAGAGCATGACCGCGCCCGCTCCGTCCAACACCGCCGTGGCAACGTCGGTTGCCTCGGCTCGGGTCGGACGAGGCAGATCGACCATGGACTCGAGCATGTGGGTCGCGGTAATGGACGGCACCTCATGAGCCAACGCGGAGGCGAGAATCGTTTTTTGAAGGAAGGGCACGTCTTCCAAGCTGACTTCAACCCCCAAGTCTCCGCGGGCCACCATGACCCCTTCCGACTCCTGGAGAATGAGATCGAGGGCTTCGGTTGCCTCCCTCTTTTCGATTTTCGCAATGAGGGGGAGCTGTCCACCGCATTGCTGAACCCATCGGCGGGCCAAGCGCACGTCCTCCGGCCTTCTGACGAACGAGAGCGCGAGCCAGTCGAGATCGTGCTTGACCGCAAAGGCGATGTCCTCGCGGTCCTTGTCGGTCAACGCCTCGATGGCCAGTGACCGACCGGGGATATTCACGCCCTTATGCGAGCCCAGCACGCCACCGACCCGCACCCTGGTTTCGACGGCGGTGGCGGTCACGGCTTCAACCACCAAATCGATCGCGCCGTCGTTGAGCAAAATCGTCTCACCGGGCTTGACCACATCGGACAACCCGGGGAAACTCACCGACGCCGCCCGCCAGTCGCCTTCGATGGGGTCGCTGGTCAACCGGAAGGGATCGCCGGCTTTCAACATCACCGATTCCTTGGTCATATTGCCGGTACGAAGTTTCGGGCCGGCCAGGTCGCCGATGATCCCGACGTTCCGGCCGAGGTCTCGGGCGAGGGCACGAATCCGGGTAATCCGGTCTGCGTGTTCGCCGCTCGTCCCATGCGAGAAGTTGATGCGGGCCATATCCATCCCGGCCCGGATCATCTCGGTCAAGACGATCGGATCGTCACTGGCGGGTCCGATGGTGCAGACGATCTTCGTCCGGCGCATAACCCCTTCCCATCCCAGCAAAGCCGGCTGCGAAACGCGGGCGCGAAGTTCCGCGCCGAGGCTCCGAGAAGACTCGCTCTTCCCCAGTCTCTACCACCCCCCGCGAGCAACGCGGGCACACCGGTGGGCGCCGAGTCTGTCCGATGCCGTGACCTTCGGCGCGTGCACCGATGTCGGGAATGCTTTAAGGTTATAGCACAAGAAGCCGAAGCGTCGAGTGGACCCTTCGGAGTGGGTATTCACGAGGTCATTATAGTGAAGCCACTCGCCACCGCGCAAGCCATGGCGTGACAAGGCAGGACCTTGTTGTTGAAATGGTTTCGGCACCCGATGTCGATCGTGTCAGGAAGGTCACCCATTCCACGACTTTCCGGTTGACCATCTTTTCCGACGCGTGATATAATCCGCCGGTTTTTCCTCACACCCTCATGCCGAGAATGGTTCATCAAGGTGTGTCCACAGTTCACCTCTTCGAAAGGAATGGAGGAGTCGATGCCCAAATTGTCTGCAGAAGCTCGGAAAAAGATCGCGGATGCCGTACGGAAGTCTTGGGCGGCACGACGCGCCAAACAGCAGGCGAGTGCCAAACCTGCTGCGAAACCCGCTCCGAATGGAGCAACGCGAGGCAAGCTGTCCGAAGAGGCCCGCAGAAAGATCGCCGACGCGGTCCGACGATCCTGGGCGGCGAGACGCGCCGGGCGCCCGACCGCCAAAGCGCTCACCAGCGGCCGGCTCGGCAGCGGCAGCTCGATCCTCTTGACGGTTGAGCAGGCCTCCACGACACTCAGGACGTTGACCTTCGATGATATTCGTCCCCTTTCCGGCCAGCGAAAGGCCGTGGAGAAGCTCGCTGAGTTAGCGGCATTGGCATCTGAACTGAAGAGGTTGCTTAGCGCCTAGTTCCCCTCCGTCGGTCACGATCCGGTTCTCCGCTTCCGGAGCCAGACCCCTTCAAGAGCCCAACTTCTCCTCGAAGTTGGGCTCTTGTTGTTCGGCTCAACCCCTGTCCAAGGCCTCGGCGGGCGGACTGGTTCCTCTTCCCGCGCGGCTTGAGAGCCTTTTGTCGGTATCGATTCCCTCCGCTATATTTATAGTAAGTGGTTCGGGTGGGGGAGGGCGAGCGATGTTTTGTCCTTTGTGTTGGACAAATCTCCGCGATGGAACCATGCGATGTCCCAAGTGCGGACGGTCGCTGGATGCCGCGACGGCGAAGAGGGTCCGTACGCCCATCACGCCGAAGAATCCATCCGAGAGCCCCCTGAATCGTCGATCAGCGATGCCCTGGCTCCTCGTCGGATTGGCGGGTGCGATCGTCCTCGGCATCGTGACCTTGCTCGTTCCCCAGAACGTGTCACCTCCGAGTGTGACGCCCGTTCACGCCGATCCATCAAGACAGCAGCCGTCATCCGACCCCCCGGTTCAGCGTTCACCGCCCATTCCGTCGCTGGTCGCCCGAGAAGAGGTCGCCCGACCCGAAATCGAGCACAAACCGGAGATGACGGACTTTCTCGAGCGGGGAAGACAGGCGGTCATCCAGGGAAGGTTTCAGGAAGCCGTCTCCTCCCTTACGGCAGCTCGCGCCATTGAGCCGACGAATCCGGAGATCAAGAATGCGCTGGCGTTGAGCTATCGCTCCTGGGGATGGGAGCAGCTCCAGGCCGGGCGATACGACGACGCGGTCGTCACGTTCCAGCGAGGTATCCGGCTTGTGGCCGACGACCCGGTGGCTCAAACCGGATTAGGATACGCCTACTATCAGCTCCGGCGTGATGACGACGCGTTTCCACCGCTCCTCCGGGCCGCCAAGATGGACCCCCCTGATCCGCGTGCCTATCAACTGCTCGGTGAACTCTATGACCGACACAACGATCTTCCCAAAGCGGCTGACTATCTTCAGAAAGCTCTGGCGTTTTCCCCTGACGACGCCGTGCTCACCACCAAGCTCCAGAAACTGGAACGGGACCACCGTCAACAAGAGACCTTCGTCCGCGCGATCACCCGACACTTCACGATCCAATTCGACGGAAGCGAGAACCGGGACCTCTACCGCACCGTCATCGAAATCCTCGAAGATGCCTATCGAGAGATCGGGAGGGCTCTGTCCTACTATCCCGACGAAGCCATCACCGTCATCCTGTACACCGCCCAGCAGTTTCAGGACGTCACGCGGCTGCCTGGATGGGTTGGCGCGTCGTACGACGGGAAGATCCGCGTCCCGTCCGCTGGTTACGAACGACAACCCGACGTACTCAGGAAGCTTTTGTACCATGAGTATGTCCACGCGGTCATTCATGCCTTGACGCGTCAACAAATCACCGCGGTGAAGGATATGCCCTCTCCACGCGTTCCAGTGTGGCTCCACGAGGGGCTCGCTCAGTACCTCGAGGCGGGCTCAGAACGCGAAACGGTTGATGACCAGCTCCGCGCCGTGGCACAAAGGCGTGGGATGATTCCCTTGTCCGTTCTGGAAGGATCGTTCATGAGATTCAACTCCAATCAGGCTTTACTCGCGTACGCCGAAAGCCTGTCCGTGGTCGGTTATCTGGTCAATCGGTACGGTTTCTACCGAGTGACCCGCTTGTTAGAGGCCCTTTCAAAGCTCCAGGCCATTGACGCGGCCTGCCGAGACGCATTTGCCACCCCGTATGAGACCATCGAGAAATCCTGGCAGACCAGTCTCCTGGAACGGTAGATTCCGCTCCTCAGTACTCCCCATCGGTGCTCTCCTCCCTCGGTTGTTTTTTTCGTGATTGTTGTGGTATGGAGACATATCGGATTCAAAACCAAGCGAGGAGGTGGAAAGATGGAGACCATTCGGAAGGTCGATTACTTTGCCATGGATGTGGCTGACAAACCGGGAGAAGGAGCACGGATCCTCAGCGCCCTGCGCGATGCAGGGGTGAACCTGTTGGCCTTCACTGGATTTCCAGAAGGGCGGCGCGCTCAGATCGATTTCGTCCCCGAGGATTCCTCGGCCTTCAAAGCGGCGGCCAGGCGGGCCGGCCTCAAGCTGAAGCCTAAAAAAGTGGGGTTTCTGGTCCAGGGACAGGACCGACGGGGAGCTGTGGCCAGTCTGATGAGTCGGCTCGCCGAAGCGAGGATCAACGTCACCGCGATCGACGCGATCTGTGCGGGCGAGGGCTGCTACGGCGCCATCCTGTGGGTCAAACCGCCCGACGTCGCCAAGGCGGCCCGAGCCCTCGGCGCCTCTTCGTCCTAAACCAGTCCCGCCACCGTCTTCCGGCGACCATCTGGAAGATTTTCACGCTCCGGCGAGTCTCTCCTTCTAAGAGGGAGAGATGATCATGAGGCAAATCGGCAGTTGGTTGGCCCTTGCGCTACTTCGGACCCGCCTCTGGCTCCTTCAACAGGAGAGTTTCCGCCTCGAACGCCGAATTGCCAGAGCACGCCACAGCCGAAAACCTTCTATCTACTTGATAGATGAGGAGAAAGACTGATCAAATGGTGGGCGTTTCGTCAAGGGCCTTCTCACGCGATGTCAGGGAAGAGTCTTCAACACGGTTGTCCCCAGTTTATCAACAGAAATTGTTGATGCTTCGCCAGACCAATCTTCCCATTCCGGGATCAGCGATGGGGGTACCACACACAACAAGCTGTCTCCTCTCTGATAGATCAGACGCTCAGACATTTGGTGAAGTACCCCGTTCCGGTTGACGGCTAGGCAAAGCCCCGGCGGGGAATTGACTCCAGCGGCCCAAGGGGATTCTGGACCGAGGCCCCCCAGTTGAACCCACCGAAAAACGGACTCGCCGCACTCCAACTGTCGCGCGAGTCGCTGCCACTCATGCTGGGAGAATTCGATCAGATCCGCGAGCAGCCTTCGGTCAGCTTCCCTTTGCCCGACGATCGATCGCTGGACAGTATCGAGTAGGGCAGCGGCGTCCGGAGTCCGCGTTACCGACACGCCATCCATCAAGAGTTCGAACCCGACCTTGCCCAGCTGTCGATAGGCCAGCAACTCTCGGCTACGAAATTCGTCGCGCTGTCGTTGGAGTCTGAGCCGTACTCGGCTACGCTCGGTCCGATCAGCGACTTCCCAAAACGCTTCGCGGATCCCTAGAAGGAGATTCGATATTTCATCGACGAAATAAGTTTTATAAATAAGTGGATATGGCATAGAACATCAACTAGATCATTTGAGTTTTAATGTCTGATAAGATATATTCTGTAAAATAAATAACCTGGTTAGCGAATGTCGTCTTCGGTGTCGACCAGGCCGTCAGGACCGAGACTCGATACCTCACCACTCTGGACGTTGTAGTGCCACGATCGACCCCACGGATCCTTCGGCGAGACTGAGGATACTCCATAGTCCGCCACGACTTGACTGAGACTTTCCGGGGTCCTCCCGTGTTCGTCCTCCCAGAGACCCACGAGTTGCTGGAGTCCTGCAAGCTGATTCGTCATAGGAAGCGATCGAGCCGCTTGAACATCTTCCGCGACCGTCGCCCGCATCGCCCGGGCGTACTGCCCAATACACGCTCCAGAAACCCCAAGAATGGTCACGATCATGACGATGTTGACCAACCAGCGACCGCTGGGCAGGGCGACCTTGCTTCTCTCGTCGCCTCTATCGTCCGAGGACACCCTGGGTTCGTCCTGTGTGGTGGTCGAGACGGGCTGAGCGACCGGCTCGATCAGCCCGGTCGTCGTCAGGTTCGCCAGCGCCTTACACACCTCGAACTCTCCCAATTGGACGAGCTCGATGATCCGTTTCACGTCGTCATGACCGTTGACGGCATGGTACACGGTCGTTTCCGTCTCTGAAAACCGACCCGGATCTTCCGTATTCAGGTCGGCAAAGGGATCCTCCTCGCTCGCGGCGGATTGCGCGGGAGTCACGGCGGGGCTCTCCCTCGTCTCGATTTCACCCCGCTTGTCCGCAAGCGGTAAAAAAACGAGTGCGAGCGAGGGAATGATTTTCTCGATATACGGCCACTCGTCGAGGCGACGAACCCCCTCCATCAACACGTGTTCAGTGCTGATCGGCTCAATATAGGCCTTCGGGTACTCGACGCTCTGTTGGTCGAAGCGGTATTGTCCCTCTTTCCAGCGGAACAGCCGGTAGACGGTTTCAAGAATCTGAAGGCGGAGGGCGCGTTTGAGATCGTCTTCGCTGACCGCATTTCGAGCGACGAGGATCTGTCCCAGGTAGTGACTGGTTTCCTGTTGAACCTTCAGCGCCTCTTCAAGCTGGAGGGGCGTCACCCGCTTGGCGCGAACGAGCACTTCACCGATCCGCTCCATCCCTTCCTCTTCATCCACCTGCGCCGAAACGATCATGCCTTGGAGGAACCCCACCGACGCGCGGCGCGACCGGTGTTTGATGCTCATCAGACCGGTCTTTTGCTGAACGAAAATGAGTTGGAAGATGTCCGACAGGCCAAAATCCTTGATGGATCCTTCGAGCGACATCAGCCCACCCGTTCGATCACCCGTCCCCGTGACCCTGAGGGAAGAGGAGCGGATGAAGGAGATTCGATGGACAACACGTGGTGAATCATCACGCCATAGAGGATCGTCAGGCCCACAATGCTTGGCGCCCACGCGACGTACCAAGGAGGCATGAACAACCGCTCCCCCAGAGTCAGCCAAGCCGATATCGATAACCAACTCGTCCAGAACAACAGCGCGCCACCAAGGGCAAACGCACCACCCCAGAAGGGCCGCCCGATGGTCAGATGGCCTGCTCCGGGAATGATCGACAGCGCCGCGGCAACACCTCGGAGCGCGGCCCATCGTTGATCCGCTTGGGGCAACGTCGTGTTCGGATGAAGCCTAAGGCCTTTGGCATATGCCTTCCAGCATGCCGCGCAAAGCTTCAGATCCAAGAAATATCGTTGGCAGCGACGACACACCGCGGTCCCGCATGTTGCGCAAGGCGCAGCCGCCACGCTCGGCACGATCCGCCCCACCACCCAACACACGCTAAAGAGTCCGGCGATCCCGGCGGTCACCGACCACGAGACGTGGCGCCGAAGACGCTCCGCCCAATGCGCCAAGGCAGAGGGAACGCCATGCGGTTGAAGGGCCCGACTCCACAGCTCGGTCGGGGCAAACCCATAGTCCACCACCACAAACGCCTCGCCCATTCGTCCCCGCTCCGCGTACCGATCCAGGAGGCCCGCATCGAGGGCGCGGGCCTCCTGAAACCGAGTCTCGCCCTCTTCAAAGTGAAGATCCGCCCGATACGCCTGGCTGAGGTTGTACAGAACGACCACCGAACCGGGCTGCGCCGCCAACGCCGCCTCGTACAGTTCAATGGCTCGAGCATAATTCTGACGACGAAAGAAGAGGTTCCCGTAGTTGGCAAGGAGGCGGGCGTCACGAGGCCACGCGGCAAGCGCTTCCTCATACAGGGCCTCGGCGTCGGCCTCCCGTTGTCCTCTGGCCAACGCCAGAGCCTGCGCCGCCACGGCCGCCGGCGTCTCGTCGGACACTCGGATTCGTTGCAGCGACGGGCTGGTGTCCTTCCCCTGGGCGACATCCGCCATCAGACTGAGTTCGGGGTCGCGATCAACCGTCAAGATGCCAATCATCGTGGGGAACACCGCGGCGAGAACGAGTCCTGCGCCAGCCAATGTTCCCATGAGCGCCCGCTCACGTCCGCTCATGAACCACCAGGCGACCACGCCGGGAAGCATCACCAGCCAGAACACCCACACCGCAGTGAGAAACGGCAGGACCAGCAAACACCCGGCCATCAGCCACGCGGTGACGGGGACCAGTCGATGTCCGCTCCACTCGACGACAAGGTGCGCCACCAACGGAACCGCGCGGGCCGTCAAGACGGCGCTGCTCAACAAGACGACGGAAAGTACGCTCAGCACCACTGCTACGGCAAGCCGGTCAGCATGATACAGCCACGACCAAAACTCCGTCAGCGATGCGGCCCATGCGGCGCCCCACTCCCGGAGACTTCCCAACGGATCAGCGGGATGCCCCTCCCACAACGCCCTCGCGAAAAACCGGTGAGGCTCTCCCAACATCGGCGACAGCGCTTGAGCCGCGCGCGCGACCTCCATCGCGACCCCTCCCTCGCCCCGGGCCTTGAGCGCCTCGGCGTCGCGCAAGAGCAGAAAACTGAGATCCGGATTGTACTCGATCCCGGCGCGTTGGGCAGCGGACGGAAGAGCCTGCGCGGCGGCAACGATTTCAGCCATCGTGCCGGACTCGACGGTGCGGCGGTAGGCATCCCATGAGGGCGCCAACGCCTGGGGAACGGCCGCTATCGCGAGGATCGGCCACACGAGCGCCATGAATAACACCGCGCACGCTGCGCCGATCCGCGCGGTCATTGAGCGTGAACGCCCAGTTTGCTCTCGTTGCCGTGCCAGAGTCTGATCAGGTTCTCTCGGTGCCGAAGAATGATCATCGCGGCGATCACACAAGCAAAGACCGTGATCCCAGCGCGTAGGAATGTCGCGGCGACGGGAAGCGCTGCGGCGGCAATGACGCTGGCGAGCGACACGTATCGACTGACACTGAGCACGAGAACCCACAGACCGATCAGGACGAACGCGGTCGCCGGCGATAGGACCGCCAGCGCACCGATTCCGGTGGCCACACCCTTGCCACCCCGAAACCGCGTCCAGACTGGGAACACGTGGCCCGCCACCGCGGCAAGACCCGACGCCTCGGCCCACGCGGTCGAACCCAACAGCGCTCCGGCCGCCCACACGGCCAGCGCACCTTTCGTCGCATCCATCACCAGGGTCAGAGCCGCGGCGCGTTTCCCCGCGACCCGCAATACGTTCGTGCATCCGATGTTCCCGCTTCCTCGCGTCCGTGGATCGGGCGATCCTGTCCAACGAGCGATCACCACCCCAAAGGGGATCGTGCCAATGATATACGCGATCAGGACGATCGCCAAGCCGAAAGAGGACGAGAGAGAAGAGCCCAGCGTCACCGCACGATTTCCGGGCGGAACGAACGGCCATATTGCAGCGCATACCGACTGGCCGAGAGAATCGCCAATGCGGTGGCCAGGAGGAGCAGAATGAGCCCGACAAGATGCGCGCCCTGCGGAAGAAGGGGTTCGAGGATGAGGACCAGTACGGCCACGGTCTGAAGGCCCATTTTCAACTTGCCCATACTCTCAGCGGCGAGCACGCGTCCACCGACGGCCGCGACCGCCCGCAGTGCGGTGACGGCGAACTCCCTCGCCAGGATGAGGATGACCAGCCATCCGGGAGCCCGCCCCGCCTCGACCAGTATCACCAGAGCGGCGAGAATGAGGAGTTTATCGGCGATGGGATCCAACAGTTTGCCGAGATCGGTGATCTGCTTTCGTCGTCGTGCCACGTAGCCGTCGAGCCAATCGGTGAGCGACGCCACCGCAAAAACCAGGGCGGCGACCACGGTCAGCATCGGCGTCGCGCCGAATGCCGACACGACCACGAACACGGGAATCAACCCAAGCCGCAACAACGTGAGCGCGTTGGGGACGTTCAGAGGATCGGGGCGTGCTCCGTTGCTCATGACCCAGCCCCTCCCGACGGCGTCTGGGCCGGTGCAGCCGCGCGGTCGGAGGTCCGACCTCGGAATGGAAACCCGTTCGTCCCGTCCGTCTGAACAGGTGGTCGCCGCTTCCATCGATTGTGCATCCAGACCCATTGCTCAGGGTACTCCCGGATCGACCGCTCGATGTTTTGCGTGAACAACGCAGTATTCTCGTACACATCGCGCACGTGGTCGCCGGTCCGGATCAGCTCCACCGGTCCTCGGATGATCAGCCGGTGTCGATACACGCCTTCACGGAGGATGAAACCGAAGACAACGGCGGCGCCAGTCTTGAGCGCCAGGGCTGCCGCACCCGCCGGCGTGTGGGCCGGTCGCCCGAAAAAAGGCACGAACACCCCCTCGACATCGGTGTCTTGATCGATGAGCATGCCGAGAATGGCGTTACGCCGGAGACACGAAAGGAGGTGCTTGGCGGACGACGGGCTTCCCCGACTGATCGTGTGGACGCCCTGGGCGGCCCGCGCCTCGATGACGAGCCGGTCCAATCGAGGGTCGTACAACGGTGTCGCCACCACGGATGCGGGATAGCCGCGCCTCGTGACGAGCGCGGCCATCAGTTCCCAATTCCCGAGGTGACCGGTCAGGAAGATAACCCCTCGACCCAAGGCCAAGGCGGCCTTGAGACGATCCTCGCCGTCCACGATGCACAGCCGTTCGACCGCGGCGTGCGGTCGGCGCGACAGCATCAGCAACTCGAACAGGCTGCGGCCCAAATTGGCGAAGGACCGGTGGGCGATCCGATCGCGGTCGACCTTGCTCACGCCGCTCGGAAACGCCGCGCCGAGGTGAGCGACCGTACGCCGCCTTGCCGATGGGAGGCTGACGAACGCCACAATACCCAGCCATCCACCGAGGGCCACGCCAACCTTCCAGGGCAAAAGGCCCGCCGCGGTTCTCAGCACCGCCACTCCCCAGACGATCGCGTTCCGGATCAATCGCTGGCCGCTTCTCACCGACGAACTCCCTTCCTCCTGGCGCGCAACAACAGGTCGGAGATTTCCCGCACGGCGCCTTCCCCACCACGTCTGGTCGTGACATAATGCGCCGCCCGTTTGACGACCGCGTGCCCGTTTGGGACGGACATCGCGAGGCCCACCCGCCGAAGCACGGGAAGGTCGGGCACGTCATCGCCGACGTATGCCACCTCCCGGTCGAGAAGTCCCCGTCTGGAGATTAACGCCTCGTACACCGGGAGTTTGTCGGCAATGCCCTGGTGGATTTCGTCGATATCGAGTTCCTTCGCCCGCCGCTCGACGATCGGCGAACAGCGGCCGCTCAAGAGACCGAGCCCCACGCCGGAGCGACCCAGATCCTTCAAGCCGTGTCCGTCCTGGATGTCGAACGATCTCAACTCCTGCCCGTCGCTGGTGAACGTGATCTTGCCGTCGGTCAGAACCCCGTCGACGTCCAGCAGGAGAAACTTGATGCGCTGCGCTCGCTTGAGGAGTTCCTGGGAGGATAACGCCATACGGCTCTGCGCGCGCGATTCGTCCTCAGACGACGCCGGCTTTCAACAGATCGTGGAGGTGGATGACGCCTTCAACGCGTCCCCTCCCATCCGCGACCACGAGGACCGTGATCGCATATCGCTCCATCTGTCCCACGGCTTCCGCCGCCAGCGCCGTGCGGCCGATCGTCTTGGGATCCTTCGACATGACGGCTTCGGCGGGTCGCGCGAGGAGATTGTCCCCGCCCTTCTCCAACACCCGCCGGAGATCGCCATCCGTAATAACGCCGCGCAACCGTTCCGATTCATCGGTCACCGTCGTCATCCCCAGCTTCTTCGAGCTGATTTCATAGATGACGTCTTTGAGGGCGGTGTTGGGCCTCACCTTGGGGATCGCGTCCTCGCGATGCATCAGATCTTCCACTGTGAGGAGGAGGCGCCTCCCAAGGATGCCCCCGGGATGATAACGGGCAAAATCCTCAGGCTTGACGCCCTTGCGCTCGAGGAGGGCCATCGCCAAGGCGTCTCCCAATGCCAAGGCCGCGGTCGTGCTGGCCGTGGGAGCGAGGTCCAACGGGCAGGCTTCCTCCGCGACGCTCACGTCCAGCGCCACATCGCTGTTCTTCGCGAGCATCGAGTCGAGATTGCCGATCAGACTGATCAGCGGCGCGCCCAGCCGCTTGAGAGCGGGTAAAATCTTGAGAAGTTCCTCGGTCTCTCCGCTATTCGAGATCGCGAGCACGACGTCCCCGCGCGACACCATGCCGAGATCCCCGTGGATCCCCTCCACGGGGTGCAGGAACGCCGAAGGGATCCCGATACTCGCTAGGGTCGCCGCGATCTTTCGGCCGATGATGCCTGATTTGCCGATGCCCGTGACTACCACGCGGCCCTGGCAGAGATCCATGAGCGAGACCGCGCGTTCGAAACGCTGGTCGAGGCGGTCGATCAGCGCGAGAATCGCTTTGGCCTCGATTTCAAGCACGTGACGACCTCGAGCCAGACTCATCGCGAACAGGACTCCGGGTTCATCGTGAATTGGCCGAACCAGACCGAGAGCCTGTCTCGGCGGTCCGCTCGCCATCGCCCGGCTGGCTGCGCACCGCGACCGCCTCTCGAATCTTCAACACCTCTCGGAGGAGGTCTTCCACCTGGTCCAACGGAACCATGTTGGGACCGTCCGAGGGAGCACGATCCGGATCAGGATGGACTTCCATAAAGAGACCATCGCAGCCGACGGCAACGGCGGCGCGAGCCAGCGGAGCCACGAACTCGCGTTGCCCGCTGGACGCGTGACCCGCCCCGCCCGGGAGCTGCACGCTGTGGGTGGCATCAAAGATGACCGGATACCCCCACTGGCGCATGATGGGAAGACTGCGGAAGTCGGTGACCAGATTGTTGTAGCCGAAACACGATCCTCGCTCCGTGAGCAGCAGGCGGTGGTTCCCGGTGGACGTCGCCTTGTCCACGACGTGTTTCATATCCCAGGGCGCCAGGAATTGTCCTTTCTTGACGTTCACCACCTTGCCCGTTCGGGCCGCCGCGATTACCAGATCGGTTTGCCGGCACAGGAACGCCGGGATCTGCAACACATCCAACACCTCAGAGGCGGCGTGTACGTCTTCGATCGAGTGAACGTCAGACAGCACGGGCACACCGATCCCCTCGCGGACCTTTTCGAGAATGCGAAGGCCCTCCTCCATGCCGAGCCCCCGAAAAGATCCTCCGGACGTCCGGTTCGCCTTATCGTAGGACGACTTGAAGATGTACGGCATGTCCAAGGAAGAGGTGATGATCTGGAGACGCTCCGCCACGTGCAAACACAGCGCTTCGTTCTCCACCACGCACGGCCCGGCGATCAGCACGAGCGGATGCCCCTGTCCAAGAACCAGTCCATCGATCGCCACATCATGCGAGGTCATCATCGGCTTCTCCGGCACGGGTCACCTGATCCGGCGGCGCAGCGCCGCGGCAACGAACGCGGTGAACAGCGGATGCGGCGTTCGGGGCCGCGAGCGGAATTCGGGATGAAACTGGACACCCACGAACCAGGGGTGTTCTGGGATTTCCACAATCTCCACCAGGTTCCGTTCGGGATAAATCCCGCTGAACGTCATCCCCGCGCGCAGGAACCGCTCTCGATAGCTGTTGTTGAATTCGTACCGATGGCGATGACGCTCGAAGGTGTCTTCCACCTCGTACGCCTCGTAGGCGCGGCTGTCCTTGCTGATTCGGCAGGGATATGAGCCGAGGCGCATCGTTCCCCCTTTACCCTCCACCTCCCGCTGGTCCGGCATCAAATCGATCACGGGATCCGGCGGCGACGAGAATTCGGTGCTGTTGGCGTCTTGAAGGCCGAGCACGTGGCGACCGTATTCGATCACCGCGCACTGCATCCCCAAACAGATGCCGAGAAACGGGATTCCGCCCTCACGCGCAAATCGAATCGCTTCGATCTTGCCCTCGATCCCCCTATTCCCAAATCCTGGGGCGACGAGAATCCCGTCCACATCCGCGAGGTGCGGCTCCGGACCATCGACCGCCAGAGTCTCCGCATCGATCCATCGGATGTCCACCCGCGCGGTATGCGCAAAACCGCCGTGGTGAAGCGCCTCCGACAGACTTTTGTACGAATCCTTCAATCCCAGGTATTTCCCGATCAGCGCGATGGTGACGGTCTGCATCGGCCGCTTGATCCGGTCGACCAAGGCTTCCCAGGCGCCGAGTTGAGCCGGCATCGACGGCAAGTGGAGGTGACGGGCGATCAGCTCGTCGAGCCCTTGCTGATGAAACACCAAGGGCACTTCGTAGATCGTTTCGACGTCCTGCGCCGAAATAACGGCCTCGCGGTCTACGTTGCAAAAGAGCGCGATCTTGGTTTTCAGATCGACGGGTAGGGCGCGGTCGGATCGGCAGAGCAGGATGTGCGGCTGAATACCGATCTCGCGGAGCTTGTTGACGCTGTGCTGCGTCGGCTTGGTCTTCAACTCACCCGACGCATTCACGTACGGGATGAGCGTCAGATGCACGTAGAGCACGTTCTCGCGCCCCACGTCGAACGGGAACTGGCGGATCGCCTCCAGAAACGGCAGGCTTTCGATGTCGCCGACCGTCCCCCCGATCTCCACGATGACGACGTCCACATCGTCGGCCAACGAGGTGATCGTCCGCTTGATCTCGTCGGTGATGTGGGGCACCACCTGGACCGTCCCGCCCAGGTAATCGCCGCGGCGTTCCTTCTGGATGACGGTGTAGTAGATCTTGCCGGTTGTGTAGTTGTTGCGGCGACCGGTGGTGACGGTGGTGAAGCGCTCATAATGACCCAGGTCCAGATCGGTTTCGGTCCCGTCTTCCGTGACGAAGACCTCTCCGTGCTGATAGGGATTCATCGTCCCTGGATCGACGTTGATGTAGGGATCCAGCTTCAAGAAGGCGATCTTGAGCCCACGACTTTCGAGCAGATTCCCGATCGAAGCCGACGCCAGGCCTTTCCCCAACGACGAGACCACCCCACCCGTGATGAACAGGTACTTGGTCATGGCACCCCCGTTTGCTGATCGCTCACGGCTGACAGCCCACAGCTCACAGGTATATACATATCGGTCATCGAAGATTTCTACCTGTGAGCTGTGGGCTGTGAGCTATGAGCTTCCTGACTCGCTCCAGATCCTCCGGCGTGTTGACCTCCTCCGTCCGCTCCGAAGTGAGGACCACCCGAATCGGACATCCCTGCTCCAACGCACGGAGCTGCTCCAGCTTTTCCAGTTGTTCCAGGCGGCCGGGCGGCCAGTGGGCGAAGTCCAGCAGCACGTCACGGCGGTATCCGTACAACCCGAAGTGTTGGTAGTACGTTCCCGGCATCGGCGCGCTGAGCCCACGGTCTTTGCGGTCCCTCACATGAGGGATCGTCGCTCGGGAAAAATAGAGGGCGTTGCCGTGACGGTCCATCACGACCTTGACCACGTTGGGGTTGTACACATCGGCGGGATCGGTGATTTCCCCGGCCAATGTCGCGATCCTGACCGAGGGGTCGTGGAACGGCTCGATCACCGCCTCGACCATCGACGCGGCCACCAAGGGCAGGTCGCCTTGGAGGTTGACGACGACGTCGGCGTCCCGACCCGCGGCCACTTCGGCCAATCGGTCGGTGCCCGTCTCGTGGGCCCCCGAAGTCAGCACCGCCTCGCCCCCGAATCCTTGGACCACCGCAACGATGCGGGCATCATCCGTCGCCACCACCACGTCGTTCGCTGTCTTGACCCGTCTCCCACACTCCCAGACGTATTGGATCATGGGCTTCCCCGCGATGTCCGCCAAGGGTTTGGCCGGCAAGCGCGTGGATGCGTATCGGGCTGGGATGACGAGCAACACGTTCATCGGGACCGCTCATCCAGACAGTCTTCGATCTGGCGATGGAGAGCCTCCGGCTTCACCGTCGCCGTTCCGACCACCCCGACCACGTAGCCTGCCGCGCAGTTCGCGAGCGTCGCGGCATCGAGCCAGCTCGCCCCCACCGCCCGCGCAGCGGCAAGGGTCGCGATGACCGTGTCTCCCGCTCCGGTCACGTCGAATACCTGTTGCGCGACGGTGGGAATGTGGCTCTCGGTCCCGTCGGCCTCGAACAGGCTCATGCCATGCTCCCCACGGGTCACGAGCACCGCCTGCGCGTCGAGCGACTTCAGCAATCGTCGCCCGGCGCGACGCAGGCTGTCGTCGTCGATGATCTCGATGTCGGTGGCCTGAGAGGCTTCCAAATGATTGGGTGTCACGATGTGGGCGCCACGGTAAAAGACCATATGCGGGACCTTAGGATCCACCATCACGGTCACACCCCGCTGCGAGGCCACGGCCATGAGCCGCCGCATCAGGTCGTCCGAGATCACGCCCTTCGCGTAGTCCGACACCACCACGCATCGGCCCTCGTCGAGATGCGCGTCAAGGTACTCGAGGAGCCGGGCATGAGTTTTGGGAGAGATCTCTCCACGGCGCTCACGGTCGAACCGCACGACCTGCTGTTGGTGAGCGACCACGCGCGTCTTCTGGGTTGTCGGACGGCCCTCTTCGCAGACGATGCCCTCGACAGACGCCCCCTGGCCTCGGAGTATGTCCATCAGCGCCTCCCCGGCGGCATCCTGACTGACGACCCCGCACACCTCGACCGAAGCCCCCAGTGACGCCAGGTTCAAGAACACGTTGCCGGCGCCTCCCAACATCACCGATTCCGACGTCACGTCCACCACCGGCACCGGCGCTTCCGGCGAAATCCGCTGCACGCGGCCCCAGACGTAGTGGTCCAGCATGAGATCGCCGATGACGAGCACACGGGCCTCCGAAAATCGATCGAGATACCCGTGTAGGCGTTGCGACAACGCAGTCACTCGGATGTCCTCCACTCCACATTCGGCGCCGCCCGCGAGTCCGTCACGGAAGCGGAGACGGACTTGGGCAAGGGCAGGGTATCACAAACCGGGCTAGTGAATCACCTTTCCGATCCGGCTCCACCGCACCCACGTATCGGCGCCATCCCACGACCAGTAGATCAAGAACGCCTTGCCTCGAATCTTGTTCTCCTTCACGAACCCCCAAAAGCGGCTGTCGAGGCTTTGATCGCGGTTGTCCCCCATCACGAAATACGATCCGGGAGGCACCGTGACGGGACCGAAGTTGTCCCGTTTGTTGAGTTGAATCTCCCGGTCGGTGTGCTGTACCCGCGGATCATCCACTCGGGCGCCATTGACGTACACCTCTTTGTTCCGGACCTCGATGACGTCCTCCGGCGTGCCCACCACCCGCTTGATGAAGTCCTTGCTCTCGTCTTCGGGGTATTTGAACACGATGATGTCGCCGTGTTGGGGCGACGAGATCGGGAGGAGCATCACGTCGGTGAACGGCAGCTTGATCCCATAGATGAACTTATTGACCAAGATGTGATCTCCAATCGACAACGTTGGAATCATCGATCCGGAAGGAATCTTGAACGCCTGGACGACGAAGGTCCGGATCGTCAACGCCAGCACGATCGCCAGCGCGAACGCTTCGGCGTACTCCCGGAGGGTCGATTTCCTCTTGACCCCCATCGCGGGGATCAGTCCTTCACCTTCAAGAGCGCGAGAAACGCCTCCTGCGGAATTTCCACCCGTCCCACTTGTTTCATGCGCTTCTTTCCTTCCTTTTGTTTCTCCCATAATTTCCTTTTCCGGGTGATGTCCCCCCCGTAGCATTTGGCGGTGACGTTTTTCTTGATCGCCCGAACGGTTTCCCGGGCGATCACGCGACTGCCGATGGCGGCTTGAATGGCGATCTCGAACATCTGGCGTGGAATGAGTTCCTGCATCTTCTCGGCCAGTTGCCGTCCCCGTATCGGCGCCTTGTCCCGATGCGTGATGCACGACAGCGCATCCACCGTTTCGCCGTTGATCAAGATATCGATCTTGACGAGATCGCTCGGTTCGTAACCGGTGAATTCATAATCGAAGGAAGCGTACCCCTTACTGATCGACTTCAGGCGATCGTAGAAGTCGAGGATCACTTCGTTCAGGGGGAGTTGGTACGTCAGCATCAGGCGCCGCACATCGAGGTATTTCAAATCGAGCTGACGGCCGCGGCGCTCTTCGCAGAGGCGCAGCAGCGTGCCCAGGTACGATTCCGGCGTGATGATCGTCGCGCGAATCATGGGCTCCTCGAAACTCGCGATTTTCTGGACGTCGGGCAGCTTGGCCGGATTTTCGATGTGCAGCACCTCGCCCTTGTGAGTCGTCACCCGGTAGACCACGGTGGGGGCGGTGCTGATCAAGGCGAGACGATATTCGCGCTCCAGCCGCTCGCGGACGATCTCCATGTGCAAGAGGCCGAGAAATCCGCAACGGAAGCCGAACCCCAACGCCAATGAGGTCTCGGGTTCGAAGGTGAAGGAGGCGTCGTTGAGTTTGAGTTTGTCGAGCGCGTCGCGCAACGCTTCGTACTCGGCGCTGTCGACGCTGTAGAGACCGCAGAAGACCATCGGCTTGACATCGGTGTACCCCGGGCACGGCGTGGGGGTCGGCCGCGTCGAGTCGGTGATCGTGTCCCCGATCTTGGTCTCGGTCACCTTCCTGATGCCGGCCACGATGTAGCCGACCTCGCCCGCGCTCAGCTCGGCCGTCTCCACCCGCTTCGGCGTGAAGACACCCACCGCATTGACCTCGAAGGTTTTACCCGTCATCATCAAACTGATCTTCGTCCCGGCCCGCACCCGTCCGTCGAACATGCGCGTCAAGACGACGGCCCCCTGATAGTTGTCAAACCACGAATCGAAGATCAACGCTTTGAGGGGCGCTTCCGGATCGCCTGTCGGAGCCGGAATGCGATGAACGATCGCCTCCAAGATGTCCACGATACCTAAACCTTCCTTTGCGCTGGCCAAGATCGCCTCGTCTCCCGGAATGGCCAATACGTCCTCAAGCTCGCGTTTGACTTTGTCCACGTCGGCGCTGGGAAGGTCGATCTTGTTGATGACCGGAACGATGGTCAAATGGTGGTTGGTCGCCAGTTGGGCGTTGGCGATGGTTTGGGCTTCCACTCCCTGGGTCGCGTCGACGACCAGCAGCGCTCCCTCACAGGCCGCCAGGCTACGAGAGACCTCGTACGTGAAGTCGACGTGGCCCGGCGTATCGATCAGATTGAAGATGTACTCGCGGTCGTCCCTGGCGCGATACTGGAGGCGCACGGCGTGCGCTTTGATCGTAATACCACGCTCGCGCTCGAGGTCCATGTCGTCCAGAACTTGTTCGCGCAACTCACGCGCCGTGAGCGCTCCGGTGTGTTCCAGGAGCCGATCGGCGAGAGTCGATTTTCCATGGTCGATATGGGCGATAATCGAGAAGTTTCTGATGGTTGCAAGCAACTGAGCTCCGAGCGGACAGCGCGAAAAAACGCCAAATTATATGAAGTCCACAACCAATTGTCAAAGGACGCGTATCACGCGAATGCGGTCGCGCTCATCCTCATCCGCCAACCAGCTTCAGGCGCATCAACGCTTGACAAGGGGTGGAGTTGGGATAAGCTGAAGCGCACATGGAGGGCGCCATGAAACCCGAAGAAAAGGAGAAGATTAAACGGTTGGTGCGGGAACTCTCCCACTGTGTCAATTCGGCGCTTTCCGACAACGGGGACATCAAAGACGCGCTCAAAGACATCGAAGACGAGGGCTATCAGGTCGATCTCTTGTTCGCGCTGTTCACCAGGATCCTCCGGAAAAAAGACCTTCCTCTCCTCGAAGAACCTTCCGCGACGGCCACTCCGTTTGACGACGATTTTCTCCGGACGCTCAAACTCAACTGGTCGCCCGAGTAGGGCCGGTTACCTCGCTGCATTCCCTATAGCAAATGGGACACGGCGGGATTTTCTCACCGTTTACCACCGTACGCGGGTGACGGCTCCCTCCGACGCCGAACTGACCGATGCGGCGTATTTGGCGAACACTCCGGCGCGATAACGGGGTTCCGGGGCTTTCCAAGACTTCAAGCGATTCTTGATCTCTTGATCGGATAGATCCACGTCGAGTCGCCGCTTCGGAATGTCGAACGTGATCATCTCACCCTCGCGGACGGCTGCGATCGGCCCGCCCCGAGCCGCCTCAGGTGCGACGTGGCCCGCCATCAGGCCTTTTGTCGCCCCGCTGAATCGGCCGTCGGTCAAAAGCGCTACGGTATTCCCCAAGCCCTCGCCCACCAGCGCCGCGGTAACGCCCAACATCTCGCGCATGCCGGGTCCGCCGCACGGCCCCTCGTACCGGATGACGACGACGTCGTTTTCGCGGATCTGCCTCCGCGTCACGGCTGCCATCGCGTCTTCCTCGCGATCGAAGACCCGCGCGGGGCCTCGATGGACCAGTCGTTCGTGACCCGCGACCTTGACGACGCAGCCCTCCGGAGCCAGATTGCCTTTTAAGATCACCAATCCGCCGGTGGGCTTGAGTGGTTTGGCCATCGGCAGGACGACTTCCTGTTCCGGCGTCTCCACGGCGACGGCGGCTTCCTCCGCTAACGTCTTGCCCGTCGGCGTCAATTGTGTGCCGTCCAGCAAGCCGGCTTTGACCAGGCGCTGAGCCACCAGCGGGATGCCTCCCGCTCGGTCGAGGTCCGCCGCGACGAAACGCCCGCCGGGCTTGAGATCGGCAATGAGCGGTGTGCGTGCGCTCACCGTATCGAAGTCGTCAATGGTGAGCGGGATACCAGCCTCCCGCGCCATGGCGAGCAGGTGAAGCACGGCGTTGGTGGAGCCCCCGGTTGCGGCGACTCCGGCGATCGCGTTTTCGAACGACTTGCGCGTGAGGATACCGCTGGGCCGAAGATCCCGGTTGAGCATATCCATGACGACCCGACCCGCGCGGACGCCGACGGCCTCTTTGCGTGGGTCGGTCGCCGGCACGCCCGCCGAATTCATGACCGACAGCCCGATGAACTCCATCACGGTCGCCATAGTGTTGGCCGTGAATTGGCCGCCGCACGCGCCAGCACCGGGACAGGCTGAATTCTCCAACGTCTGCAGGTCCGCGTCGGTCATGCGACCGGCTGCATTGGCGCCCACCGCTTCAAACACGTCTTGAATCGTGACGTCCCGCCCCTTGAAGTGACCGGGCTGGATGGAACCGCCGTAGAGGATCAAACCCGGGACGTCGAGACGGATCAACGCCATCGCTCCGGCCGGGATCGTCTTATCGCAGCCGACCAACACCACCATCGCGTCGAAGAGATAGCCACGGCCCATGAGTTCGATGGAATCCGCGATGACTTCACGACTCACCAGGGACGCTTTCATCCCCTCGGTGCCCATCGTGACCCCGTCGCTGACCGAAATGGTATTGAACTCCATCGGGGTGCCCCCCGCGGCCCGGATCCCTTCCTTCACCTTCACCGCGAGGTCGCGCAGGCCGTAATTGCACGGCATGGTTTCGGTCCAGGTATTGGCGATCCCCACGATCGGCCTGGCCAAATCAGCGTCGGTAAATCCGATGCCCTTGAGCATCGCCCGCGCGGGAGCTCGATCGCGGCCATTGGTAATGGCGCGACTGCGGGACTTGGGATCGGAGGCATTCGTCATCGTCAGGGGCTCCTGAGTCAAGTCAGCGATGTGCGGTTAGCAAGGCACCGGGCGGAGCGAACGTGAGGCCAGGTGGACGCGCGATTTGAGTTGCAATACAGCTTGCCGCGGCCCCGGCGCAGGTGACGCGCCTGCCCGCATGCGAAGCAATGAGCGGGAAACGGGATTTGAACCCGCGACCCTCGCCTTGGCAAGGCGATGCTCTACCGCTGAGCTATTCCCGCTTCTTCGCGCAATCTAGACGACCGGGCCCAACGATTTCGAGACCGTTGGCGAGTTTTTAACACGGGCGCTGGTCGAAGTCAATATTGGGTTCCACATCGTTCTGCCGGCTCGGTTCATCGTGGGTATTGCGGGGCCATTCACCGAGAACCCGCTCCACAGAAAGGTGCGTTTTGCGTGGAGAGAGATCTTTGTGGTAGGCTACCGCCGGTTTTTTCGATGAATGAATCGCGCCCATTCTCGGTCCTCTAAACAACCACCGTGGGCTGTACCCGCTGATGCCAGACCGCGTCCAGTGACTCGACAACGCAACCCAACCGTCCGCGGGGTCTCCGTAGTCAGCCTCGCCTTCGTCGTCATCACAGCCCTTACAGTCCTTCGGACCAGCCCAGTTCTGGCTGGAGAGATCGACCTGCTCCCACCGACCCAGCAGCCCTCGCCGGTCGAGCAGACACCGCCCCCCCCGCAACAGCCGCCAGATCTTCCCCCCCCGCCGTCAGCTCCTCAACCCCCGCCACCAGCTCCTCCTGTCGCTCCGCCACTTCCAACCGAACCATCGCGTCCTCCTGATCAACAGCCTCCAGCCGAGCGCGATCATCGCGTCGGTATCCGTGGCGGGCTCAACACCCGAGGTACCGTCAAAAATCGCATCGGTCTCTCGTTAAATGCGGAGATGACGTCACCCTACTCGGAACGATTGGATGCCGGTCTCGGAATCGAGACCCAACTCTTTCAGTCCCAGCGGGAATCTTCGATCCTGAGTTTTATGCCGATCTACTGGGTCGCTCGGCTACGGCCGCTACTGCGGTATCCCAACCACTATCTCACCGCGCGACTGGGATTTGACTTGTTGGGGCAGGACGGGGATGACACGCTGGCCGAGAGAAATTATTATGCGATCGGGATCGGACTTATCCGTCACCCCGAGCGCGCGAAGAGCTTCCAGGTCGAACTCCTCTACTCCCGCGATCGAGGATCGTTCCCCGGCGTGGGGATCTCCGCAGGATTTCTCTTCTGAGTGTGCCGCTCAGAGTCCAGGGTGCGCATCTAGCCAACGCAGATCGGAAGGTTCCGATCGCCAAACAGCGGTCCGCGTTTCGAGTACGCACGTTACGCGGCCGGCGATCTGATATAGTTGACGGCGCCATGCCTCTCACAGATCCTCGACCGGCGCGGCACGCGCTGGGACTGGCCGCATTGCTTCTCCTCTCCCTCGCTTACGGATGCGGCCACGGGGATGGACAACCCTTTACCGGAATCGTCTCGGGAACGGCAAGTTATGAGGATCGTGCGTACGATCAAAACGGGTTCACGGGCCAGAAAAGTGTGAAGCCGATCCGGTTCGCGGACGTCGAAGTGGTCAGAACAGCCGATGGCGCCGTGCTGGCGTCCACCGCAACCGATTCCGCCGGGATGTTTTCTCTGACCTTCACCAACTCGGCGGCCGCAGGGGTCTACCTGCGCGTGCTGTCCCGCACGGCGAATCCCTCGATGCGCGTCGCGGTCACCGACACCCTGGACAATCTCTATGCGGCGGCCGGAGTCCCCTTCAACGAGCGGACCGCCATGCCGTCGACCGTTTCTCTCGCCGTACCCGTCGTCACCTCGAAGAACGAAGCGATCGGCGGGGCCTTCCACATCATGGACAGGTTCATCGACGGCTCCGAGTTCGTTCGAAACCTCTCGGGACAGATTCCCCCACTGGTCACAGGCCGATGGGAGATCGGGATCGGAGACGGGATCACGTACTACGATCCCGGTCTGGACCAGATCATCGTCGCGGGAGGAAGCGGCCTCCGGACCGGCGATCACGACGAGTACGATGACTCGGTGCTCTTGCACGAATACGGTCACCATATCGCCAATCACTTTTCAAAAGACGATTCTCCGGGTCTCGCTCATTCCCTCTCCGACACTACCCAAGACATTCGACTCGCCTGGTCGGAAGGCTGGGCCACGTTCTTCTCTGGAGCGGTGCTCGCCAACCCCACCTATATCGATACCCAGGGGGATGACCCCCCGTACAACTTAGTAGGAATCGCGTTCGACCTCGAAGCCAGCGCATCGGGGTCCCCGCCAATGACCTACACGACCAGCGAGGGAGCGGTCGCCACCGTCCTGTGGGATATCTTCGATCAATCGACTGCCGAAGCCTTCGATGGGATCGGCGGTCAAATGGCAGCAATCTGGGATGTCGTGGCAAATGCGTTGCCCGCGGCTTCCACGGTCAGCATGGAAGATTTCTGGGACGGCTGGTTTGCCAGAGGCCACGGATTGGCAACCGAGATGCAAAGCGTGACGGACGACCGACAGATGGGATTCACCCAGGATCCCTCGGGGACCAATAACGCCGCGGTCTGCACCGCGCCTCTCGCACTCGATGCCACTCTCAACGAAACACTTTATTCCGCGACGCCCCCGGACGTCGACTACGTCTGTGTCAATCTGACACAGGGAACGTCGTACACCATCGAGACGACCGATCTGTTCAACGGGGCGGATACCTTCGTTCAAGTTCTCAACGACCAACTGACCGTCATCACGAGTAACGACAATGGCACGGACAACACTAATTACAGCCTGTGTCAGCCGCTGGGGTTGTCCTGCCCGCCCAATGACGGGACGTCGCTCGCATCGCGCGTCACCCTGACGCCGTCCGCCTCTGGGACGTACTTTGTGAGGATTACGCGCTCAGCCGACGCCCCTCCATCCGCCGGAACCTATGGGTCCTATACCGTTCGTTTCACGAGCCCCTAGCGCGGCGGCTTTCACCCGGCTCTGCCGAGGATACCGGGGCGATGCTTCGGCCCATCGTCTTACCGTGGACGCGCCGCCATCTCCGCAGGTCGTTCAGAAAGGGTCATCCATGCTCACGAACGTCTTCACGATGATCGCGCTTCTTGTTTTGGTGTGGTCAGGTCCAACGGCACTGACGGGCTGTACGAACGGCACGACCCGCGACACCGAACACTCGAAAGCCGAGAAACCCCAGCCCCCCGTCGAGGTCCGGCTTTCATTTCAGGGAGCGCCATCCCCGGGAGTGCCCTTTGACGTGACCATGCGAGTTCGATCGCTGATCGACGCACCGCTCGTCACGATGAAGTGGATTCTTCCCGAAGGCGCCGAGTCAGACGGCCCGCAGAATTCCTGGACTGCTTCCATGCGATCGGGGGAGGCACAGGAATTTCACGCGGCCATCCGATTACCGGGCGAGAAACGGTCCGTCATCGAGGGCATCGCCACGATCCAGCAGAGAGACGGACCGAGTTATGCCGGGGTCGACTCGCTTGTGATCGATCTTGGAGCCACGCAAGAAAAACCACGCGAATCGATCGGTGGTGTAAAAACCCGCGACCTCAAAGGCGTCCGGGAATACACCACGCCATGATAAGCGCGGAGAGCCCGGTGGATGCGGTCAGGTCCCGAGGTGATCGGCGACGGCCTGGGCGTATGTCGTGAACGGATCCGGCATGCGAAAGGGCTGACGACCTTCGATCAACAGCCCCGACCACGTGATCACGTAGGGAGTCTGATTCTTCATCAAGTGTCGAATCGCTTCCCCGCGACCGAATGCCCTGGTATTTCTAGGCGGATTCTCGACGGCCATATCGACGGCGCCGTCCGTGGTAAATCGCGGCACGCTCCCTTGTTCACCCAAGGCAAAGTACAGTCCCCTGGCGGGATCGAGATTGTGGTACTCGATGTCGAGGCTTTTCACCCAGGGATCGTCCCACCCGCGGCCCTCCGCTTCGAGAAAGGTCTCCAACAACCACAGCTTTGAGGCCCAATCCACCCGGCCCACCAGCCGCCGGTAATCCCCGCGCAGATCCTCGATCACGCGTTCCCATTCATCGAGGACCCAGTCGATCTCGTCGTCTCTGCCGGCGTACGCGGCTCGCGCAGCCAAGGCATACTCCATTTGGATATCGAGGGCCGAAGCCGTTCTCCCGTCCGCCAATTCAATCACCCACTGTCTGGTGGGGTCGCGGGAGACGGCCCGCAGCGCCCCTACGGGGTCGAGGAGCGCCACATCCTTCGGGCCTACGCCGTCCTCGATCAGCTGCAACACGAGCGAAGTCGTCCCGACCTTGAGGGCCGTGGCGAGTTCGCACAAATTCGAATCGCCGAGCAAGAGGTGGATGCGCCGAAACCGATCGGGGTCGGCGAGCGGCTCGTCACGGGTATTGATGATCGCCCGGTTCGCTTGGACCCATTGGAAAAACTCGTTCACGATATGATCGGCCCGTTGAGAAATCTGGAAGGACACGTGATGACTGGTGGGCTGCTCGCCGATCGTCACCAATCCCGAAGGGACATGAGCCGCCCCCACTCGGCCGGCCCCTGCGAAGACCTGTCGCGTGACAAGGAAGGGCACCAGGCGATCCAGTCCTTCACGGTCGAACGGGAACGAACGCCGAACCAGGTAGTTTTCGTGGGAACCGAACGTCGCGTCGGTCTCATAGTCCACGTTGTTCTTGATGATCGAGGCCTCATCGGCCAATCCTGCGTCTTCCAGCGCGCGCTGCACGATCACATCCCCGGCGCGGTCGTACGTCACGAGATCGGCCAACGTCGAACATTCCGGGCTCGCGTACTCCAGATGCCCCATATCGACGTATGCGCGGCCGGCGTTGAGCAGGAACCCTCCGTTTCCAACCGGTTCATCATAGTCACGCTGGTGAAGGTCGATCAGGCCGAGATGCTGCTCGTGAAAGATATGATCGCGGAGACGATGGGCGATGCGTTCTGGAGCGCGAAGGCGGTTGTCGTGATGCAACAACAATCCGTATTCGGTCTCGATGCCGACGATGCGATCAAGCACGGCGACGACCGGCCTCGTGCATCCCGTCAGTGCGCCGCCGCATCCGGCCCCAACCACGGCACGAGTACTTGGGCGGTTTCCGAGGGTCTGAGCGGGCGGTACTTGGACACGCCGGCTGCCTCGCGGTCGAGCAGGGCGACTTCCAGCCCACGCTCGGCCGCGACGGCTTTCAGGTGAGCCTCGACCGCATCGTCGGCCGGCCCATTCGGTTCGCGGTCCTCACGTTGAGCCAGATCACCCGTCGCCCAGGCTCGCAACGCCGTGGGGAGGGCTACCTCAAGGGACGCGTCCGCCGTCGAACCGGTACGATCAAGCTGCTTCAGCATGGCGTCGGCGGCGGCCGGGGTCGCCCCGAGCACGGCGCGGCCACTGGATTGATCGAAGACGCCATCGTAATCGAGCGTGACGAACACGTCCTGGCTTCCCTGTTGGCCCACTTGGGCCAACAGGACCTTTGCCACCAACGGAGCCCGAAAGAGTTCTTCGTACGCGCGTTTGACGACCGGGGCCAACGCGTATTTGACCAGGCGCATCACCGTCACATCGGATGGGGAGCGGTTGAAGCCCTCGACGTGGGCCATGTCGAGCGCCGTCGCCCGCAAGGTTTCGAGATCCGCGGGATGGCCCATTGCACCGAGGGCGATCCGATCATAAATTTCGTAGAGCTTGGGCATCCCCCGCTGGACGGTCGCGAACAGAATCCCCCCTCGATACGACACCGCCACCACCGGGCTGCCCTGGACAAACTGGGCGTCGACGTACGCCCGTCGATTGCCGACGGCTTCGGTCCAACGGTAGGGTTCCTCAAACACGACGGCCTTCCACGTGCTCGGCATAGAGCCGTTGCAGGCGCTCCGCGGGCACCGGGGCGATCCCCTCGCTCGTCACCAATTTCACGACCGGGTACAGGTCGTCACCCTTCTTGATACCGCCCGTCGCCGAATCAAATTCCGCCGCGCTTTCCAATAGGCGAAGCACCAGGACCGTCGCATCGGTCGCGTCCAGCTGGGCGATGGCCTGAGGGCCCCAGCGATGGAGGTAGTACATAATGCCACGGATGGTCGGAGACCCCGAGCCCGATGCGGCATACTCCACCCCCTCGAACTCGGCGCCCAGAATATCGTAGAAAAAAATCTTTCCCGATCCCGTCTCCAGATCGTAACCCGCAAAAATGGGCGCCACGGCACCGATCCCCTGGACGGCCATCGCGACATTGTTACGCAACAACGTCGACACGGCGCGCAGTTTGCCGTCCAGACTCAAGTCCTGCAGTTGGCTCCGGCGATAATACTTGAACGAATGGTCGAGCACGCGGGCCATTTCAAACGCCGTGGCCGGCACGCCCGCGATCGCCAGCACGCTGTGCCGATCGAGGTCGAGCACTTTGTCCGTCCGATCGTGCATCACGAGATTGCCCGCGGTCGCCCGCCGATCCCCGGCGACGAGGACCCCGTCCCGATACTTCATCGCCAACACCGTGGTCCCGTGGGCGATCGTTCCCTGATCGACGGTTCGACCGTCCCCCACGACGGGCCCCCATGTATAGCCGTGCTCCTTGAGCACGTCCAGAAAGTCTCCCCGCATTCCCCTCCCCTCGTCCGGCGAAAGTGCATTGCGAGCGCATTCCCCGCGGCTTGCTGCGGGGTAAGCGAGCAAAATGGAAACCGTGCTTTTTTTACCTCCTTGCACTTCGAAGATTGCTACGCGACGCACAAGTCGCGTTCCCTGCAGCTTGCGGCAGGGAGCTTCAATTATTCGCCGGTGCGCTGGCGATACCGCTCCGCCTGCTTTGGATCCACCTTCCGCATCCTCTTCAAGAGGTTCTCTTTGTCCGGCGCTCCGACGTCGGGGCGTTTCGGACCCGGCTCCTCTTCCCGCGGTTTCTGCAGCGGGTCGATGGGGCGTTCCCTGCGTTCAACACCGATGGGGCTCATCTGTCACCTCGCGTTTCGTCAACGCCTGCCAGGAACGAATCCCGGCTGCCAAGCCGGTCGCCTTCTGCAGGTGATCATACATTCGCCGGACTTCCTCGGGATGAAAGAGACCCTGTAAGTCCAGCGCGACGTTCCCTTTCGCCACCACGTTCCCCCATTGGATCGAGTCGATCTCGTCGGGAAACTTTCTCACGCACAGGCCTCGGACCGCGGCCCGCGTGTCGACCGGGCCCCATTCCCGCGCGATCGCGACCGCGGCGTCATCCGCCAGCCGATGCACCTTCCCTTCAGTCTCCAATCCGCGATACAAGCCGCGCCCCGGATCGAGATGGTGGTACTCCAAGTCCAGGCTCGTCAGCCAGGGGTGGTCCCACTCCAACCGCTGATCCTCCACAAACGTCTCCAGAAGCCACCACTTCGTCACCCAGTCCAGGCGATCACGGAGCGCCGCTCGATCCCGGACGACGAGCGACAACACGTCGGCCCATTCACGGAGAACCCAATCCGTCTCGGCGCTCGATCCGGCCAAATGCCGCTGCGCCGCGTCGAGGTACAGTCCCTGCAACTCGACCGCCGTGATGCCTTTTCCATCACGGCGAGAAACGATCGCCTTCAATCCCGGATCCAACGAAATAGCCTTGAGCGCATCGACGGGGCGCTCCAGCGACACGGTCGGTGCGAGCCCCTGCACGATCAGATCGATCACGAGTCGGGTGGTCCCGACCTTGAGCGCCGTGGCGTAGTCCGACATGTTCGCGTCACCGAGAATCAGATGCAGGCGGCGAAAGCGCAAGGGGTCGGCATGGGGCTCGTCCCGCGTGTTCACGAGAGGACGGTGGTGCATCGTATTCACGCTCAGATCCGTCTCGATGAAATCTGCGCGCTGAGAGATCTGGTACCGACCTGGCCGATAGCCCTCGGACGTTTCGACGCCGATCTTCCCGGCGCCGGCGATCACTTGGCGGGACACCAGGAATGGCATCAAGCGGTCGGCGAGCTCCCCGAAAGGGACCGCCCGTGGAAGAAGGTAGTTGTCGTGGCAACCGTAGCTGTGACCGTGGAAATCGGTGTTGTTCTTGTAGAGCGAGACGTCGCCCTGCTGCCCGCCCGCCTCAAGGGCCCGATTGCGGCGCCGAGCCGCGGCCCACACGATCGCTTCGCCCGCTCGATCGTGCGCCGCCAGGTCGACCAGGCTCAAGCACTCCGGCGTCGAATACTCGGGGTGCGTGTGATCGTTATAGAAACGCGCGCCGTTCCCGAGGACCAGATCACTCTTCATCTCCCGAAAGGAGAACGGGCGTTTGGCGTCCTCGGCCGCGAACGCGTCCTCTTCCTCGTCTTGTTCAAGACGGTCCACACGAAACCCCCGCGCGTCCCGATGCGGATCCTCGTCGCGGTAGTCCCACGCCCGGCGGAACGGACGCTCCAGGGGCGCGCGGACCAGTTCCATCGACTCGGTCACGGGATCGACCGTCTCCGAGCCGTCTCGGGTAATCCCGTACTCGGTCTCAAGCCCCACAAGCGCGACGCACCGATCCGGCGTCATGCGAGACCCGCCCAGGGATCGGTCCCCGGACGCCGATCCCGAGGTCATGTCCGAGTGTCCCTAGACGACATGGATGGGCCGTTCCTCGCCTTCGCGCCCGCCGCGAAGCGAGGTGACGCCGACGACCTGTTGCGGGTGGTGGTCCAGAAGCTTTAACCACTCCTCTGCCGCATCGTCGGGCGGAAGGATTTCTCCCTGGGTATACTCCGCGTCGATTGCGACAACCAGGTCTTCGGCGCTCACGCCCTGTGCATCGGGACGTTCGATCGCCCGGCCGATGGCGCGCTCCTTCGCGCGCTGGGCGATCGCGCCGAGGACGGCGCCGCTCACCACGTCCGACCGGTACAAGATCTCGCGCAGGCCGCTGCGCAAACGGACGGACATGACCCGGTTGGACTCGTGGCGACGAAAAAGCGCGTCGATCGCCCCGCTCACCAACGCAAGGCGCGCCGCCGCCGAATCGCCCGCGTGGTCGGCGACGAGCGTCGGATCGACCGGCACGTCGGCGAGATGGATGCGGAAAATCTCTGCGGCATCTTCGCGTCCGGGACGCCCCACTTTGATCTTCCGATCGATCCGGCCGGGACGGAGCACGGCGGGGTCGATCAGGTCGGGGCGGTTGGACGCCAGAATGATCACGACCTCGCGCAGCGAGTGAATCCCGTCCATCTCGGCGCAGAACATCGGCACGAGGGTGTTGGCGATATTGAGCGAGCGCATCGAGCGGCGCGTGCCCAGGATCGACTCTGCCTCATCGATGAACACGACCGGAAGATAACCGGCCTTGCGCCGCGCGCGGGCCTGCGCGAAGAGATCGCGCACCAGGCGCTCGGATTCGCCCAACCACATATTGAGGATTTCAGGGCCCTTGACGTGCAGGAAGACGCCCCGCGTCGTCGGAGGCGCCGTACGATCGGCCTCTTCACCCGAAGCGCCCGCGGACAAGGACGCAGCCAGGCTCGCCGCCGTGGCCTTCCCGATCAAGGTCTTCCCGCATCCGGGCGGCCCGTACAGCAGAAACCCTTTGGGTGGAGCAAAACGAAAGCGCTCGAACGTTTCGGCGTGCAGCAGCGGTGACTCGATCGATTTGCGGATCGCGGCAATGGCCTCCCGCTGGCCGCCGATCTGTCCCCATGTGACATCCGGCACCTCGTCCAACATCCGATCGCGGGTCCCTTTGGCTTCAACGCGCTCGATGGCCACTCGATGACTCGAATCGACGCGGAGCTCGTCGCCGGTCCCGAACGCCACCCCGTCGAGATCCGCCGAGCGGATGACGAACGATGTCTGGCCGTTCGGCTCCTGCCCGATCCGCACGCGCCCATCTTCAAGGCATTCCACAATCTTGACGATCGGGCCGCCCCGCTCGTATCCCATGGTCTTGATCACCGCGAAGGCCTCGTTGACCAGGACCTGCACCCCCACCTTGATCTCACTCTCCGCGACACGAGGATCGACTGCAGCGTGATATTCGGCCCCTCCGACCACGATCCGAGCCGCGTTCGGTCCGGCCGCCGCCAGAACGGTGCCGACGCGGTTGGCCGGAGAGGTGAGCTTTTCCACCACGCCTTTCAGCTTCTGGTACTCCACCTCGCTTTCTTTTCGCAGCCGTTCATCCTGAAGAACCAGGTGTCGCATGCGATACAGAAGTTTTTGCTTGGGGTCTCCCTCGGGCAGGGACGAGAGACACCGGTCGATCAGACCCAGCACCGTGTCATCGGCTGCGCGGCGGGGAGCCGCACGGGACAACTCGGTGTCGGAAGGCTGCGTGCGATGGTCACTCATGACCGGCTCTCCCCTATCATGGTCGGCGCGGACACTTCAAGAGGAGTATCCGTTGCCGCCGCGCTCTCGCGCGGCAGCGGGCTCCCACATCTTACCAGCGGCGACCGGCCAATTCAATCCGCAGACGCCATCTCAGCCGCCAATGCGCCTTCCCGTGGGAGCAATCGACCGCGGGCGGCTCCCCCCGCCTCGCAAAACCTCGTTTCTTGACAAAACACCGCCATCCGCTACGCTTCCCCCTAACCCTACACGAAAGGAGGATGGATCCGGAAAAAGGGCAAACCAATCGAAAGATTGGGACGCAAAGCTTCAAGGCTTCGCCTTCGTGAGATGGACCCGAAGGCATGCTAGTTGGGCCGCTCTGGACAGACACGAACCTGAAGTGTGTTTTGGCCACGTGCGACCCATTTCAGAAGAGAAATGGGTTTTTTATTTCACCAGGAGGTACCGCATGAACACGCGCACCGCAACTGCACTGGCCTTGGTTCTGCTGCTCGGAGGGCTCGTTCTGACCGCATGCAACAGCGGGGGGGGAAGCACCACCTCGACGGCGGCGTCGGCGGGGCTGGCGCTCCCGACGGAGGTGTCGGCCGTTCCGGCCGACAGCACGTCGAGCTCCAAACCCTCGAACCTCAAAGGAAAGCTGCTGGCCTTAGGAGTGGCCGCCACGGACGCCGGGACTGACTACAGCAACGCCACGACGACGAAATTCGTCGACGAGCACACGCTCGACCAATTCGACATCGTCGGACAGATTCTCAAAGCCGTGGCCCAAACGAACTACGCCGATGAAAGCAACGTGAACCAAGGCCCCTATAAAGCCATGGTGGCGTTCCAAGACGAACAGAACGGAGTGGAAACCAAATCTTTGGAACCGTGGACCGTGGACTCCGCGATGATTACGGAAAACGGCCAGGCGGTGAACCGGGTGCGGGTGTGGATCGACGAGGTCGACAACGGCATGCCGAAAACGGTCAAAGCCGAACTGAAGATTTACACCGCCGCGACACAGAACAGCGACGGATCATACAGCGACTACGGCGTGTGGACCTTAAACGCCAAGTTCGATGACACGGGCGCCAATTACTTTGCCGCCAGTGCATCGATCGGGACCAATGGGGAGACGATCCTCAAGATTCACGAAAATCAGGAACAAGGTCCTGGTTTCACGCACGAGGTCAAGGCCATTCTCCATAAGTCGGAAACCGACGGATATGGAAAGGTCTCGTTCCCGGATTGGAGCGCGTGCATGCAGCCCGATTGCATACCTTCAACGGCCGAAGCGAAATATGCCTACGATGCCACGCACCTCGCGGTTCAGAAGGGGGCCGACGCGGTCCAGTACAAGGATCGGACCTCGATGACGGAGATGACCCGCCGCTATGGCTTGTACGACAGCACGTCGGGTGAAGACGTCTTCAAGACCAAGTCGTTCGGTTTCCCGATCCAGTATACGGACACCAACGGCAATCCGCGCTTTGCGTACTACGGCGCGTGGCAAGGGCGGCACCAACTCTGGGCCGGTAACGACACCGTGCCGGCCGGTACCGTCGTCACCCGCCAGGATCACGGATCCAACCAAACGGCTGAAACGTACACGGTCTCGGATGCGTTCGTGGGGACGTTGACCAAACGCACGTTGGTTGCGGCGGACGTGAGCGACATCGTCAACATCCCCGTTGAAACCTGGGTCAACCAAAATCTCAACCTGAAATGGGACGGGACGAACTCGGTCTGGATCGATTGCCAGAATATCGCCCCTCCCCCTGCACCGCCGACCTGCGGCACTTCGTCGACCTTCACCGATTTTGCGTCCCTGGTCATCGATCCGAATAACAATCGAAAATTCATCGGGATCAATCGATGGGACAACGTTAATCAGACCAATCTCGATTACGTGTACCTAACCAGCGGAGGTAGCGGGGCGGGGTTCTACGAGGCTACCCGAGACCCAAGCAACGGGAGCTTGACCGCCACCGCGACGAAATTCAGTCCCAGCAACGGAGATCAGTTGTGGGTCAACATTGGCGGCTCGATCTATATCGAATACACCGGAAGCGGTTGGGTCGAGAAAAAACTCAGCTCGTTCGACCAACGGACCTGGACTCCGGTGTTCGATGAGACCGGCGATCAAGCGTACACGCTGCCCTTGAACCGGGAGTACTATATCAACAACCGCGGGGCCAATTACGTGGTCAAGCGAACGGATGTCTCGACCTACGACGCGAAGATCGAGATCCAGACCGTGGCGAATCCGATCAACGCCGCGACGTTCCTAGAGGCCAATACGATTTTCAAACCGCAATGGACCGACACCGGGAACTCGACGTATCAGCTCATTACCGACAGCGCCGATCCCAAATTCTTGAAGCTCGTGTATGTGACGGTGGGAACCAACGACTCAACGGCCACGAATGCGGATGGCACCCAGGTGGCCGCCGGCGACGTGGTCCGGACGAATATCTGGGGGTTGGTGGCGTGGGTCGGGGGAGTCAGCACCGGAACCCAATTTAATTGGGAGTATCCTCGAGAGGGTGAAAACTGGGGCACCATCACGTATCTCATCAACACCGACGGCACCTACAAACTGCTCGACGATCCTATTTCGCTGAGCGCGATTACCGTCACCAACAATGCAGGCGATTCCAAAACCCTCTCGTTGCAATACGACGGCTGGATGCACGGCTTGCCGGATATGTTCGAGGAGCTGAGAAAAGCCGACTTCGTCATTACCTCAGATATCTCGGACAAGGTCATCAATATTCCGGCCGGCACGGAGGTGGTGAACTCCGTGGACTCTACACATTATCTCGTCAAGCCTCTGGAGGTCAGTCAATATCTGAACGTCGTGGCTGATCCGGGAGACCTGGATATCACGGTGGCGGACGGTGTTGATCTGAGCGACGTTCCCGTGTTTGTCGAACACGGGATGGGAGCCAAGCCGGACGTGTCCGTGGTGAAGTATTCGGAAGGCAAGTTGGTCGAGTGATCTGACACAAAGAACGGGTCAGCAGCGGGGGTGCCGAGTGGCACCCCCGTTTTTTTTCGGGTGTCATCTTGACACCTCGTACGCGGTTTCTTATCGTGGGGGCGGTTTCAGTGCGAATGCATACACTTCGAAGATTTCCCCGATGACACCCCCGCGGTTTGTCTCCCGAAAGACGGCCGGCGTAATGGTTCCACTTTTCTCCCTTCGCACATCGCGGGATCTGGGCATCGGCGACGTCCGTGATCTCGTGCCCCTGATGGACTGGATGGCTTCGTGCGGCTTGGAGGTGCTGCAACTGCTGCCGATGAATGAGTTGACGCCTGGAGAAACCTCTCCCTACCAGGCCCTCAGCGGTCTGGCTGCGGATCCCATTTACCTTGCGTTGGACGCCTGGAACGACGTCGCCGAAAACGAAGAGGCTCGGCGATGGTTGCGGTCACCCGCAGTTCAACGTGATCTCGCCTCGTGGCGCGAGTCGCCCCGCGTCGAGTATGTCCCGGTAAGGGCCCTCAAGGACCGCCTCTTACGGCTGGGATTTTCGAGCTTTCTCTCGCGGGAATGGTCCGCCAACACCCCACGCGCCCAGGCCTTTCGTCGATTTTGCGACGAGCACGCCGACTGGCTCGAACCGTACGCCCTGTTTCGACTGCTCAAAACGCTCTACCGGGGTCGTGATTGGGCGGAGTGGCCGATTCCTCATCGAGATCGGAGCCCGGAAGCGCTTCGACAATTGGAGATCGACCACGCGGAGGATCTGCTCTATATCCGTTATCTCCAATGGGCGGCCTGGGAACAGTGGCAGGGCGTGCGTCGAGAAGCCCGCCGGCGGGGAATTCGAATCATGGGCGACCTCCCCTTCCTGGTCAGCCGCGACAGTGCGGACGTCTGGAGCCGACGCGATGATTTTGACTTGACGCGGTCGGTTGGCGCCCCGAAAGAGCCCGCTTATCCCGAGCAGAACTGGGGGCTCCCGCTGTTTCGCTGGTCGGTCATGGAAGCCGAACGGTTCCCATGGTGGCGGTTGCGCCTTCGAGCGGCGAGGACATGGTTCGATATGATGCGTTTGGACCACGTCGTAGGATTTTTTCGCGTCTGGGTCATGTCCGAGCAGGAGCCGTCCCATTTCGAGCCGGGAGATGAGGTCGAGCAGATTGCCCGTGGCGAAACGTTCTTGAATGTGATTCTTGAAAGCTCGGCCGAGTGCCTGCCGATCGCCGAGGATCTGGGAGTGATCCCACCCTTCGTTCGCGACACCCTCTCGCGCCTCGGCATTGCCGGCCACAAGGTGTTCCGGTGGGAGCGCGACAACGGTGTGTATCGGGACCCCGCCGCGTATCCCTACGTGTCGCTCGCGACCACCGGCACGCATGATACCAGCACGCTGTCGGTGTGGTGGAAGACGCTGCCGGACGACGAACGACGAGCCTTTCTGCGGCTCTTCGATCCGGAAGACGTCCGGCGGTCTTGCGCCGAGCACCCCGGGACCTTCACCGACGAGTGGCACCGGCTGGTGCTGGATCGCCTCCTCGGCTCCGGGTCCGGCCTCGTGATCCTGCCGATTCAAGACATCTTCGGTCACGACGAACAGATCAACGTCCCGGCGACGGTCGGACCGCATAACTGGACCTACCGCCTCCCCCACTCCATCGAGGACTTCAACCGTCCGCCGCTGGAGGACAAGGCGCGCGCCCTACGAGAGTTGTTGATCCGTCACGGACGCGCGGCGGGAGACCTCGCGATCAGCTCATAGCTCATAGCTGACAGTACACCCCTGAATCCTGCCTGAGATTCGGTGACTCTCCTATGAGCTATGAGCTATGAGCTGCCTTAACGCTTCAACATCGCCCAATCCTTCGCGCAGAATCTCAACGCGGTCGTCCACGAGCGAGATCACGCTCGATGGCAGCACCGGGAGGGGACCGCAATCCAGAACCAAGTCCACGTCGTGACCCAATCGGTTCTCCAATTCGTCGGGTTCGGCGATGGTCTGCTCGTTGGTGCGGTTGGCGCTGGTGCTCAACAAGGGCTCGCCCAACGCGGCGACGAGCGCGATGGGAACAGGATGAGCGGGAACGCGGATCCCCACGGTTCGCTGCTTGGTTTGGAGGATCTTGGGGGTGTCGCGGCTGGCGGGCAGAACGAAGGTGTAGGGACCGGGTAGAAAGCGTTTGAGGATCTTGTAGGCGAAATTCGACACCGCGGCATAACGGCTGATGTGGGTCAGATCCGCGCAGACGAACGACATCGGCTTCTTGGGGTCGCGTCCCTTCAAGCGGATGATCCGATCGATCGCCTCCCGCTGCGTGATGTCGCACCCCAGGCCGTACACCGTATCCGTCGGATACACGATGATGCCGCCCTGACGCAGCGCATCGACGGCCCGCTCGATGTGGCGGCCTTGCGGATTGCCGGGATGGATCGAAAGCCGCGGAGCGCGGTGAGGCTTCATGGACGCTCGACCTCCGCGACTATTTGGAATGTTTCGCGACGAATCGCTTGATGTCCTCAAGATGCTCCAGGATCATCTTGGCCTTTTTGAGACCGAACTGAAACGGGAACTTATCCTCCGGGCCCTGCGTCAATACAATCATGGGATTGCCTTTGTACTCCGACTCCGTCACGGGCATCGTGCTCTCCTCTCTTCACGGGTGAATCTGGCGGTCGATCGTCCTTCATTCCCATCTTGTATTGACCGGTCTATTCTTGTATCGTTCACGCGTCGTCTGCAATCGGGAGACCCCTTCGTGACCGCGCGATCACAGGCCACCAAGGCCATCATCGAACGAAAAATGAAAGACAACCTCGCCGCCGTCCACATCGAGGTCGAGGATGACACGTGGAAACACGTGGGACATGCAGGAGCGGCGACCGACGGCGGTCATTTCACCGTCCTGGTCGTGTCGCCAAAATTCGAGGGACTGAATTCGCTCGACCGACGCCGCCTTGTCTTCAACGTGTTGCAATCCGAAATGCAGGGCGAGATCCACGCCCTGACCGTCCGCGCCGTGCCTCCGAGCGAATGGACGCCTTAGGAGCCTGTCCAGGAACGGCCATCTGCGGCGTTGCCGCTGCGCTTCCGGTGCTCACGTACGACCCAGTACGCTCCGCTCCGGTTCTCGTGGCGCCTTGCATCTGACCG
>JACXTT010000676.1_pt1 | contig 58220 bp, 53 predicted proteins | sample 9270951 | NCBI WGS metagenome assembly JACXTT01 (sample SAMN15532306, study PRJNA645909) | rock metagenome | isolation source: weathered quartz diorite | place: Puerto Rico | collected 2017-06-21
TGCGGGCAATACCAGCGATTGAAGACCAGTGGTTTCTCTGAAGTCGAAGGATACAATGCATGTCCCCGAAGGACCCGCTCGTGGAAAGGAAAATATCCTTAAGACGCATATCCGAACATGGCAGCAAAGCTTTAGAGAGCTACTACGACAGCGCGTATCGCCTCTACTGTCAATTCACTCATGTGGCGTTGAGAGCGACTACCGGTAGTCTCAGTAACCTTGACAGACACGACAATCACACGATGGCGCTTTGCGTGCTGGGAGCTGTCGACACCCTTGCCGACATGGGTTCACCCGCACCAAACATCAAATCGCTGCAAGAACGAGTTCAACGTCTTGGTCGGAGTATGAAACGAAAAATTAAATGAAACATGCACCAATCTGGATTCGCCCAAAGCCGTCGATCAAAGCCACATCAGAGGCCGAACGGTCTCAATTGGTGAGCAGTGGAAATTTGGACAGTGGAAGAGGAACGCAATCTTGCTTCAGATACTCGAAATATCTGTTCGTAATGATCCACGCTCGGCGTGTTACCTCTTTAGTGACCGTGCCTGGTGTGTGTCCCGGCCGCCCATGCCGCGGGTCGGTCGAATGATCTGTGATGTACTTTAGATAGGCCTTGTCGATGTGAAGGGCTTGTCGAAGCTGTTCCCACGCTCGTACATCTTCTGATCCTTGTTTCGCGACGAGATGCCTTAGACGTTCGATAGCGCGTGCGCAATCGACGAGCGACACATGCGGCAATGAGATAGCGGATACGAGGTCTCGCAATGCCATAAACAGCGACGGACTTTCGATGACTTTTGCACAAAGCTGATCGAAATCCTTGTCTAAGGCGAATGCCGTGCACAACGTCCCTAGGGTTTCGTCTCTTGGGAAGATCGGGGTTCTAGCGCCATTTTGATCGACGAATGATTCTAAAATGACAGTCAAACCCCACCCCATCTTGAATCCGACTAGATCGACTTGTGCTCGGCAGAGGTCGAGCGTACGCATGTAGATCGCAACGCAATACTCCGGCTTGTATTCGGCGAGTAGGCATTCCACATCAATTTTTGAATTCTTGATGTCACAGGCGAATTCCATAGAACCGATTTCTTCATCTTTCCAATGTATCGTGGGTTTGAAGGAGACCGTCACTTGCGCAGGCTCTGGCAGGACTCTCCCTAGAAAATGGATTGATTGCATTGCATTCACTGCGCCGACTTTTCTTCCGAGACCTAGTTCCAGCGGGCCCTAGCCGCTCTTGTCCCGGACGCAGACCCAATTTGAAAAGTCAGAACCTCGCGCTTGGCAACACTCAATAGGCGTTTTTTGTCCATCTTAAAATCGGCAAGAATCGCGTCGCGATCATCGTCCTCGGCAAGGAGAGTGGCATATAGCAGGTGCACCGGATAAACTGCGGCATTGCTGGCTCGAGCGAAGTGTTCTGCATCGGCAAATACTTGTTTGGCGCTGGAATTGCGGTGCAATCGCTCTGATTCCTCCAAGGAAAATCGCCGGTCCGGCGATGCACGACGCAAGCGCCGTCGGAGAATCTTGGGGTTGACACCAGCAACTTGGAAAACGGTGCGAATTTTTCTTATTTCGCGAAGACATTCCTCAAGTATGTCGTCCCTGTCCGGGGCATCTTTTGAGATCACCTCCGGAAGATCAAGGTCGACCATTTTACATAGCCCAAGCAATAAATGTGTCGGTTCAATCGCGTTACCGTTCAGATTTCGTGCTTCTGCTTCGGCCACGCGCCAAGCGAGCAGGAGACTTGTTGAATGGCGGGATTTCATTCAATCGTTGAAAAAAGCTAGATCCGCCACAGTTGAATCTAGCGGACCAAACCAGCTTCGTATCCGCGTTGAGCCGCTTGAACCACTTCCTTGGGAAGCAAGCCCCAGAGCTGCCTCACGACATTCTGCAGGCCGGTCGGATTATTTTTCGATATGCAATCCCGCCCTTGATCGAATAAGCGAGCAGCTCGATTCTGATCTGTCATTTTTAGTTGTTCTTTCTCGGCTTCCTGGAATTGAAAGACCCACCAGTCCGGTTGAGCGGTTACGATTTCGAAATTCAAGCTCGTGATCTGCTCAATCCGCCTTCGAAGTGAATCTGGCTTTCTTTGTTTGATAACTTCCTCAACTTCGCGCTCTAACTCCTTCGATCTTTGTTTTTGTGTGTCAGTGCCGTGTTCCGCAGCAATTTGCTGAATCCAGCTAATCCATTCGCGGGCTTCGGAAACCAACGTCGGCCACTCCAATGCATCGGCTGCTTCATCGAGCTTGAGCTTGAGTTCGAGCAAGCGTTTCTCGCACTTATTCGCTGCATCGGGGTCAACTTCGGAGACGTCAAGAGCGTCCCTGATTTCTTGCATTAGCGGTGAATCCTCAACCTGCTCGACTAATCGCTCGGCGGTCTCGCCTTCGGCGGGAGCAGCCTTCGATTTCACCTCGCGAAAACGACGGATTTCGTTGTCAAAATCTTGACGCAGGAATTTAGGACCTGCTGTAGCTCGGTCTCTAAGGTCGATCTTGCAATGAAAATCTTCGTCGAGCAACGGCACGTACGCATCAACATAAACAAGTCGTGATTCATCGATCTTGAGCGTAACTTCCACTTCGCTGCCGGCGGGTAAATCTCGACGAATGTTTTTTGCCTCGATCTGGCCTCGGCCGACGAGCCGATTTCTGTCAGCTAACACATTTTCTCCTTCAACGACGGGGATCCAAATGAGTTCGCCGGACTGACCTTGCTTCAACGGTTTAACAGTGCGGAATGGTTCAGGCCATGTTTTCCGTTGCGGAAGCCCCGTGCCTTTCTCGAAGAATTTTGCGTACTCATTGTTTGCCAAAGCAATTCCCATTGAATTAATGATCGGCTGTTCGTCCACGACCGCGCCAATTGTGTACGTAAATGTGTCGGGCTTGATTTTTTGTTTTCGCCCAGCCGCGTCGCATAGCTCGATCGCAAATATGTTCCTCTCGCCTCTCTCAGCATGAAGATTCGCGGTGAATACCCCGTCAGCGCGGATTGAGATTTTGCCACTGCGCCACTGCGTCTTTGTATTAACAAGCTCCAACGTGAAGCCTTCAAAATCGTGCGTAGAAGCTGTGGAAATCTTGCCGCCAACCATCGGCGCACTGTCCATTCCGACCGACTTGTACTTTAGATCGACTGAGTATTCGCCAACCACAGGAGGTGCAGCCGTTCGAGCATTCATGCGTTGAGTCCCGGCGAATACCGCCGCACCGCGGGCAACAACTGTCAGTGGGTCGACGCTGTGATCGAGCCGGATACCAAGGTCCTTTGTGAGGATTTCCCGAAAATACGGCGCCAGCGTCGGACCGCCAACCAGTATGACTTTTTCAATATCGCCCTTATCCAGGCTCTTTTCATTTAGTACGCGCTTCGAAATTTCCACTGATTTCTGAATAAAAGGCTTAGCAACGGCGATGATTTCGTTTTTCGCCAATTCACATTCGAACTCGACTTCTTCATCATTGTTATTTCTGAATTTCACAAGCTCGACTGTCGTGCGTTCAGCTCGCGACAGATCGATTTTCGCGTTTTCCGCCGCTCGCTTGAGTTTTCGAAATGCGCCGTCCCACTTCTTGTTTCGTCGATTAAAATCGTCCAAGCGGAATTCTTTGGCGACCCGTGGCGCAAGGACCTTTTCTACAATTGACCAGTCTATATCCGACCCCCCAAGGAGATTGTCGCCGCCATGATTTATAACGTGAATAGTTCCATCTTCTGATTTTATGATGGCTGCATCGAACGTGCCGCCGCCAAAATCATATACGAGCCAGTAAGTCTTTTCGGTATCAACTTGGAAGCCGTACGCTAGCGCAGCCGCGACGGGTTCCTGGAGCAGGGGGCTCTCTTTAAAACCGGCCAGCTCTGCAGCTTTACGCGTTGAATCACATTGGTTAAGCTCGAATGCTGCGGGAACTGTGATTACCGCAGCCTCGACAAACTGGCCAGTCCGCTGCTGCACGTCAGACCGTAGCGATTTCAGGATTTCGGCAGAAAGCTCCTCGGGGCGGCGCTCTTGACCGCTGCTCTTGAATTTGTAAACGTAATCGGTTCCCATCCTGCGCTTGAACTCAATGTAGGCATCATCTGGATCTGTAATGTTCCGATTCCTCGCGCGCTCACCGACCTGAAGGTTTCCATTCTTGTCGATGCTTACCGCGGATGGAGTGATGTCCGTATCCTTATTATTCTTAAAAATCTCGGTGGAAACGCCGTTAAGCAAGGCTATGGCGCTATTCGTTGTGCCGAGATCGATTCCAAAGTCAATGGTGCTTCTGTTCATACGATTTCTTGACGGTTACGCTGGCGTTCCGATTTCAACCTCCGCGTGTTGAATGATTTGCTCATTCCACCGAACGGTTGGCTTCAACGTTTCGGTGACGATTTCTTTGGTGATTCCTGGCGTTGGCTTTGTGGCCACAACTTGCCAAGGTAAGCCATAGTCGAACGGCTTATTGGTGTGATCCTCAACGACAACGCCTAGGTCGTTAAGGCATCTGTGTATCCTCTCAACGTCCGCAGAGATACGCCTCATATCCTCGCGGACCTCACCAGATGCCGGATCAATCGTGCGGAATCGTGCCTTCCAAACAGTCGTGGCAATCACGGCCACGCCTTTGACTAACTCTGGCGGCACAGCGTATCGAACGCCACCGCAGTCGCGGGCATGCTCCGTTGGATCCGCTGCGTAATCTTGCAGATTTGCCTCAAAGGGATGATTACTGTTCGGCGCGTTTACTCGCCGGGTCTTAGCTCTACGCGATCGGCTCATAGCTGCTCCCAAAATCACCTGCCATAAAAGCTGAGCTTAGTGTTATAATCGTCGATCATTTCTTTCACGTGCCGTTCTTGCGCTTTCACTTGTTCGAGTAACGAGTTGTACCGATTCACCTTTTCGTTGAAGGGATCGACGCTGTAAGGGTTTGTGTGATCGAGGTACGGGCGCTCGCTTTCAATCTCGCGACCCAACGCGTCTAGGCGGTGAGTTAATGCCAGGAGGCTCCCGCGCTCGTTCTCGATCTCTTCCCGTTTCTCCTCCGAAAGAGATTTTGCCGGTGACCCCGACGGCCCTGAGCTCGGATTTGATGGCGTGCGCCCGATTTCGTCTGTCGTTGTCGAAGCGAAACCGGTATTTACCCATCCGGTGACACCAGCGAAGCTCGTTACCTTCCGCCAGGCATTTCTTGTCCCAACCACGTCCCCAGTGTCCAAGTACACGTGATCGTCATTCTTGAGCGTACCAACGATCGCTGAATCCGCACTTGCGTCTGCATGAATGCTCAACGTCTCGTTTGCAGGGATTTTGACGCTGCACAACGTGCCTTTCTCGACTGCCGGTGTCGTTCTCCGATTATTACTTTCCGGGACCGTAGGCTGGCCTTGGCTTTGGGTCGATTTCTCATAAGTCGATGGCGTTGCGGCACCCGCTTCTGAGGTTCGTTTAGCTTCCGGGAAGTATTTGTCTGCAATCGCTTGCCACGCCGGGGAAGGCGTCGACGAGGAACTACTGCTAAGCGATGACGAGAGGTTTGATGAGTAAAGCGCAGACGGGGAACTGCTTGATAACGAAGAATTGTTCGAGAGTAACACAGCCATCGCCGACAGGATGACTGCAACAGAAATACCAAGATGCCATTTATCGCACGGACGCAACGGAGCTTTGCCGAAGAACCGATACGAATTGCCGTTGCGAGTTACCCGATAGCGGCAGATTGGAAAAACAGGAATGAATAGAAAGACAAAATAGTAGGTAGTTAGGTAGGAACCATTTGCTGCATCAACGTCGGTCGATCCGTAGAGTGTAAAACCGCAGCCGTTCATTGTGCTTAACGATGGAGCCGAGGAGATTGGACGTAAGTTGGCGTAGAGACTCTCCCTGCCAGATGCTTCGATGTTTTCGCTGAGTGTCTTGAGGTTCTCCTCGATCCGCTTTCGCAACTCTGGTGACGTAGCAAAGGATAGAACCGTTTTCAGAAGTTCGAGACAGGCGTTGTTATCACCGCTCGCCTTGTGATAGGCGACTTGGAGCTGATTGCACGTCGATGCAACCTCATCGAAGACATCATTTCTTAGATCGCTCGCCTTGCCCAGGAACATGCCAAAGAACAGGGTAAACAGCGCAAGAGTCTCACGAGTTTCTTCGAGCAGGTCACGCGCTGCATTGATACCGTCCTCTGGACTCTTGCCACCGCGTTCCTTTGCTTGCCGGATGTGCTCTTTCAATCTGTTTCGGGCAGGCAGCAAAACGAACTCGGCTACCTTTTCTATGTTAGTCGGTGACTCTTGGCTTCTATCACGGATGAGCTGAACCTGGATGCGTGCGAGTTCAATTTTGCCTGATTCCGCCAAGGCAACAACCAGCTCCGCATTGATCTTGTCGAACGCGGTGGGCAAAGTGGTCCGCATCCGTCGCGCAAATCCCGTCGTTAGATTCGGTTCATCTAACTCGCCAATCCGCTTGGAGACGCTTTCCCAGAGCTGTTCCCCCGTCGCAATGCGATCCCACCGGCGGAAAGCAGTCTTCCAATAATCACTGGTTTTCCGCCGACGTTCTGCATCAAGCTCGCTTTCAAGGGAATGATTTTCCCAATCGAGCGCCGAGACATGAGCAATCAAAGCTAGATTGTGGGTTGCGACGACGCGTTGAGCCGGATCATTGCGTCTCGACATCCAGGTTTTGGCGGCTGCCTGTAAATCACCCTTTGCTAACGCTTGCATGGCAGCGTCCGAACTGCTCTCGCCAAATTTCTCAGGCCAGAACCAGAAAAACTCGTCGATTAACCGTTTCTCGGGGTCTTTGAGCTTTTGAAGAGCCTCGCGGATTTCATCGATGGATGGAGACGGCTTGAGAGAGAAGCTTCGCTTTTGGCTCTCCGCGTCTTGTCCCAGCTCCGCGAGTATCTTGAGATCATTCGAACGCTTCGCGATATCGCGGGACGTCGCATCAACGGGAAGGCCAGTGACGCGAAAGGCATTCTTCCGGAATAGGTCTTTGGTAGCTGCGTTAAGGAGAGGTTTGCACGCCAGGCTCGCGTCCTCGCCTAATGGAGGTTTGCGAGCCACTGGGCCTCTCGCCTCGAAGGCACTGTCTCGCGGGGTTTCCTGTAGTGGGGAGGGGTCTGCAGTCGCCTTCGTTAAAGTCGACATGGCCACCTACATGCTAATTCCGCAGCGCCAGAGCTTCACTTGCTGAGCATATTTTTGGCGCAACTCTGGGGATTTGTTGAAGGCTTCCTCCATTAAATCCGCAGCTTCTGCGAGGTGTCCCGCCTGGTGAGCCCCGAACGCTTTTTGCACCAAATCTTGCCCTAACCCATCGTCGAGAGGGGAGGGAGTGCTCAACGCAACTTTTGACACTTCACTCGATGACATCTTTGGCTTCTGTACTGGTTCCAACGCGGCAGGCTGCCAGCCGTCCAAGGCAATAAGCAGTTCCCTTGCCGTTAGATATCGGTCTTTTGCCTGTTTTTGCAGCGTCGTATAGATGATACGGTCGAGGGCCTCATCCACGTCAGGATTGACCTCCGATGGCGGGGTTAATGGCTGATCAAAAAGATTCTTACTTCGCCAATTCACGTCGGCTGGCATTTTGAACGGCAATTGGTCAGTCAACATCAGGTAGAGCGTAGCGCCAATCGCCCAGACATCGGCCGCGCACGAGTCGCCCTTATGATCGGCAAAAGCCTCTGGCGGCTTGAAGGCCAGCGTGCCAGCGGCAGTCGCAAGTAACGTGAGCGGGTTTACTTTTTTGGCCAAACCGAAATCACTAACCCGCGCACGTAATCCCTCCGCTTCGTAGCCAACCAGGATGTTTTGCGGCTTGATATCCCGATGAATAACGGGTGGTTCTTCGCCATGGGCCTGCGCGATGCCGCGGCAGACCTGCTTCACCAAATCCAGCGTCGTTTCAACAGGCACGAGACACCCGCCGTGTGACCGCCAGAACTTATCCAGGCTGCCCCCGGCAACGTTCTCCATCGTGAAGTAACCGCACGTACCGCGCGGCGTCTCAAGCACGTTCGCGTCGAACACGCGGACGATGTTCGGATGGCCAATCCGCGAAAGCAGACTTGCCTCGCCGAGCATGTCATGAATCTCGTCGAGGCTCATGCCGACACGCTTGAAAACCTTCATGGCTTGCCGTCCGAGGAACCGATGCTTTACCCGATACACCTCCGCAAAAGCGCCTTCGCCTAAGAAGCGTTCAACTTCATAGGTGTCCCGGATGGTCTGGCCTTCCTCTAGTAAATGCATATGCGTGGGATCGCGGCTGCATGACGAACCCCAACGGCAACTCAGCAATCCTGATGCCTTGAGAGACCGCCCGGAGAATGTCTCCGCGCAGCCTCTTCACATCCACCGAGAGGAACACTTGGTCGCCCAAACGGCTATGTCGTCAAGGAGTGGGGCTGGGCTTGCGGGTTTGTTGCTCAGTCTTTCATTGCACAGGGCGGCACGACTCTGCGTTATTGGCCACTAACTCCACGTGAGCCGACTGCACCGAGACAGACACTTGAACAGGCTGCGCGACTAGTTATTTAATCCGAGCATACTTGATTATGGGTTCGACGACCGTTAATTCTTGGATCACCGCTTTCGGGAGCTTCATAACTATCGCAAGCATTTGGATAGCGTGGTGGTTGAGCAGGCGTCAGCGCAGCGAGCGCCGCATTGACGAGGTGGCGTCTCGTTACGTGCAGCTTCGCCTCGCAAAGAATCCGAACACTCGTAAAGGCCCACTAACAACATTTATTCTGGCAGGCGCCCTCGGCCTTTCACAGCGTGAGATGGTGCGGTGTGCAGCGCGGTTGGTTAAGAGTGGCCAAGACGATCCACTCCACCATCCGCGGCTCAAAGAGCAGGACATCCTTCGGCGGGCTCTGGATAAACGCGTCAATCTTGATGACTGGGCCTCCCGTACATCTTTTTTGATTTCCGAGGCTCTCACTATTGACGACGAACAGGTATAATCGACCGCGCGAGCACATTCGGCCGGTGTATGCGGCTAACAACTCCCGATTTTCACAACTTTTGGTGGAACGGCGTAGAGACACTATTGCCTACGGAGCAATGGACTTTTCGCGGATCGTTCCTCGATTTTATCGCTCGCTGTGCGCTGTCAAGGTATTGCTCGCTTTGCTGCGCTCCACCTTGACTGTGCTCGCTTCGCGGATCGGGGGCGCGTATCGGTTTGCGTTGGAGGAGCAGTCGCTGATTCGGGTTTAAGATGGCGTCTGGGCAATGGCTGACCGCATTTTCGGAAGCGGTCCGTGGCTCTATGCAGATTACCGATTTATATCTTGTTTCGGATATAACTAGGTATAAATAGATACAAATGGACCCGATAAAGAATCCCTTCTCACCCGGAGCCGGATCGCCTCCTCCTGAGCTGGTAGGCCGCGACCCCATCCTCGAACAAGCGAGGATTCTCCTAGGCCGGGTGAAACAAAAGCGTCCCGAGAAAAGTATGTTGCTGACTGGATTGCGGGGAGTGGGCAAGACAGTGCTTCTCAATGAGATCGATCGCACGGCGAAAGCAGCTGGATATCGCACGATTGCCGTTGAGGCTCACGAGGGCAAGGCCCTCGGGCCATTCATCGCTCCCCATTTGCGGACGCTTTTTTATGATTTGGATCGAATGGCTGGCGCGGGCAACAAAGTCAAACGTGGCTTGGCCGTTCTTCGGAGTTTTGTCGGCGCTCTCAAGCTCACTGTCAATGATGTCACATTGGGATTAGATATTGAGCCGGAAAAAGGCGCGGCCGATAGCGGGGACATCGAGATTGATCTGCCAAATCTTTTCGTCGCTGTCGCTGAAGCAGCCGAGGAAAGAAAGACCGCGGTGGCGGTGCTCATCGACGAGATTCAGTATTTTGATCAGAAAGAATTGGGGTCTCTGATCATGGCGATGCACAAGCTGCAGCAACAGCAGCTTCCGTTGGTGCTGATCGGAGCCGGCCTCCCGATCCTCCCTGGCTTAGCGGGTGAATCCAAATCATATGCTGAGCGCTTGTTCAGCTTCCCGGATATCGGCGCATTGTCGGAACAAGACGCGGCGCGCGCTCTTCGCGATCCGACGCGCGCGGTAGGAGTAAAATTTGAGGATTCGGCATTGGCGGAAGTATTTCGTTTAACGCAGGGCTATCCCTATTTTCTCCAAGAGTGGGGTTATCAAGCGTGGAATTTGGCCGCGGCTAGCCCGATCACATCGGCGATTGTGCGACGTGCGACCGAAAAGGTCATTCCTCGGCTTGATCAAAACTTCTTTCGCGTCCGTTTTGACCGTCTGACCCGAAGCGAAAAAAACTTTTTGCGGGCGATGGCAGAGCTTGGACACGGCCCTTATCGGACTGGCGACATTGCCGAAGCTCTTGGTGTCAAGGTTAGCAGCCTCGGACCAGTGCGAGCCAAACTAATTAAGAAAGGGATGATCTACAGTCCCGCGTTTGGTGACATGGCATTCACCGTACCGCTCTTCAATGAATTCATGGTGCGCGCAATTCCCGAATTCAAGTGAAACCCCACTGCCAAATACTGCCATTATCGCCGAATTTCGGCGGATATTGAGGGTTGCGAAGGGTCCTCGAAGTCCCTAATCTCCCAGGTAACTATGACAAACTCCCGATTCCTCGCGGGGTTTGTAATCAGCAGGTCGTCGGTTCGAATCCGACTGCCGGCTCTCTAACAATTAACTGCTTTTCGCCGGGAATTTGACTAAGCGGAACTTGGCGATTTCTTAGCCACTTTTAGAACGCAACGCCAGTGCAAGTTCGCCAGCCCTTCCCACGAACTATCCGGCGGCAGGTGTTATGATGGGCGTCACTCTCTTTTCTGGCCATCTGGTAATTTGCACTGGACTGTGACAGTGGAACCCGGTTTCAGCGTGCCGTCGATCACCGCCGTAGTCGGCGTGCGCTGGATTGTCCACGTTTGCCCGTCGCGTACCAGCGTAATTTCGGTATCCGTTACCGCAGTCACCTTCCCCGTGACTCGGAGGTTTTGCCCCACTGCTAGGCTGGCAAAGAGGCACGCAGCGAAAATCACACTCGTTAACGTTTTTAGCTTCATGCAGCCATTGAAGGTCTGCCGAATCCGACGATGCAAGCTTTTTAAGGATTCCCGTTTCCGCCAGCAACAAGAGTCTGAGAGTTAGACCTTGGAAACGCTCGTCTTTGTTCCGGCGTAGCACGTCGATTCGAGCTTCAAAATCGAAGCCGCCGGATATTCTCCGAGCTGCGGATCGCGTTACCCTCGGTAACGTCTGACTGATTCAATCGGTTGCCCGCGGGGCGAGGCAGGGCTGATCGTCCCGAACGGCTACACGCGAGTAGGCCGACAGCGGCCCGGCGGTTTCCAGATTCTTGATGACGGTACTGAGATAGACTGACTGCGGATAGAACGCCTTGTACTTGGTGATTTCAGCGCGGTTCAGAACCTTAAAACCGTAGCGCTCAAACATTTTTTCGCCGCGACGGCTCTCAAAGGTCACGATCTGCCCGTAAACGCGTTTCTCGCCCCTGCGATAAAGATAACTCAGGTACGCGCTCATCAGTGCGCGGGTTGTGGACATCTTTCGTGCATCCGGCAGGAGGTTGATGTGGAAATGCGGCACTCGCCGCGGCGCGGCCGGCACCTCGCGCCAGCCGTGCACGAGCGTCCAGCGGATGAATCGGCGCGATCTTGCATGGTAACGGAAGTAACGCGTGAGCGCTTTCAGGAAGAGCGACACGTTCTGCCAAAGAGAATAGAGCTGGTTCTGCAAGGGCTTGCGCGAACCGAGCAAATACCCGCGGATTTCGCCGTCCACCTCGAGAACAAACGACGACTCCGGCTCGTGATCGGTATAATAGGTCGTGAGAAAATCGGCGAACAATTGTCGATCTTCGTAAACCGGATCGATCGGTTCGCCGAGAAATCCCGTCTGGCAACAGAGGCGCCGGACCGCGTCGCGGTCGGAACTGCGATAGCTCCGGATGGTGAACGCTTTCTCGCTACTCATCGATGGTCGTTTTGCCTGTATTTTGTGCAAACCTCGCCGTAAATGCAAAACAGTTGCTCGAAAACCCGCGGCCAATTATAGGCGCTTCCGGCCGCTTCAGCGGCATTGCTTCCCAAGATCGACAATTTCCGCCCGGTTGATTCTTCAATGGCATCGGCCAGAGCCTCAGCGCTGTTCTCCCGCGCCCAACATTCCTGTTCATGAAAAATAATTCGATCCATGTCGCTGCCGCGAATGCCGACAACGGGCGTCCCGCAAGCCTGGCTTTCGAGCGCGACCAGCCCAAAGGTTTCCTGGACACCGGGATGAACGAAAAGATCGGCCGCACGATAATAGCGTGCAAGCTCAACCGAATCGGCGCAGTAACGAATCCAGGTGACTGTCGCCTGGGCGCGGGCGCGCAATTGCTGAAGCTGTTCGCGCTGTGGGCCGTCTCCGATGACGACCAGATGAAAATCGCGCCCGCGCCGGTGCTGAAGAAGATCGAAAGCATCGAACAGCACCTGGATGTTCTTTTCCCTGGAAAGTCGGCCGACGTAGAGAAGAAATTTTTGATCAGGCGCAATGCCTAATGAGTGACGGGTTTCGCTTACACCGTTACCAGCCGGATTGAAGACATCGATATTAACCCCGAGTTCGACCACACGCACGTTGTTGACACCCCAGTGATGAAGTGTTTGAGCGAGAGACTGCGACGGCACCAGCGTAGCCTCGAAGTGATTGTAGAGCTTCGACACATAACGGACCGCAAAATCCATCACCGCTTCGGTCGCAGTTTTGCCGAAAAATTTCGCAGCGCTCCGCAGATACGCTTCGGGAAAATGCGAATGATAAAATCCAACCACGGGAATTCCGAGCCCGCGCCCGGAGGCGAGCGCTTTCCACGCCACCTGATACGGATCACTCGATTCGATGATGTCCGGCCGCTCCCGCTCGAGAATTTCTTCCACCGCGCGCAGATTAAGCAGGGCGCGGTAGCGCGAGGTGCGAGACAGAAGCGGTGAATGAATTGAATAGATGCGTGATTGCTGGCTCGAACTAGTTTCCGTTTTCGGACCCGGTACAATCAGAATGTGCTCATCCGCCGGCGAGTGCTTCTCGATGTAGGCGATCTTCTCGTGGACGTACCGCTTTACACCACCGCTGAAGGGCGAATAAAACTGAGTGAGATCGCAGATCTTCAATGAATTGCCAAACGCCGATTGGCGATTGCCGATTTACGGGATGCGGCCATGATCGCGACAAGTTGTAGGGCAAGCGCGTCGCCTGCCAATCCAAATGTCCGCAGGCGGTGGTTCGCCCGCCCTACAATTCCCCGTGGTTACTACCCGTGAAATTTGTTCGCGCATCTGACTGGTCGAAAAATGCGAGACTATTTCTCCAAATGGCTCAGATACCGCTCCGCTTCGATCGCTGCGGCGCAGCCTGAACCTGCCGCGGTCACAGCCTGCTTGTAAACGCGGTCGGCAACGTCGCCGGCGATGAATACCCCAGGGTGCCTGCTCTCAGCCAGATTTTTCGCGATCAAATAACCCTCCGGGTCGGTGTCGAGCTTCCCCGCATACGCTTTCGTGTTCGGATCGTGGCCGATGGCGACAAACACGCACGCGACCGGCAGTTCGCGCTCCTCATTAGTTTTCACATTTCGCAGCATCACCGCGCGCATCTCCCCTTTTTCATCTGGAATGAATTTAGTCACGACCGTGTTCCAGATCGGCTCGATCTTCTTATTCGCAAGCACCCGGTCAGCCATGATTTTCGAGGCGCGCAGTTGGTCGCGACGATGAATCAAATACACTTTCGAGGCGAATCGAGTGAGAAAAAGCGATTCCTCGGCCGCCGAATCCCCACCGCCCACCACGCAGACCGGCACGTTTTTGTAGAATGCGCCGTCGCAGGTTGCGCAACTGGTCAGGCCATGCCCGATCAGTTTTTCTTCGTTCTCCAGTCCGAGGTAGCGGGCTGAGGCGCCACTGGCGATGATGAGGGCCTTCGTCTCCAGCCATTCGTCATCAGCTTGGATCCGGATATGGTCGTTACGCGGTTCGAAACCGGTCACCTCAGCGTAAGAAAAGCGGGCCCCGAATTTCTCGGCCTGCCGGTGCATGTTCAAAATCAATTGCGGACCATCAATGCCATCCGGAAATCCGGGGAAATTCTCCACCAGGGTGGTCGTTGAAAGCTGACCGCCGGGCTGGCGGCCTTCGAGCACGAGCGGATTTAGCTTCGAGCGTGCGGCGTAAATCGCCGCCGTCAATCCGGCGCAACCGCTCCCGACGATGATCACTTTCTCCACGGTTAAATCTAGCATGCCGCGCAAGCCGACGCAGGTGGATCGGCTCCTCCGAAGACGCAAATGTTTTACAAACGCGCAAGCCCGCAAAGGTAGGGACGCCGCGCTGCGGCGTCCGGACAGCGCGGCGCGCTGTCCCTACCACGTTTTGATCGACGCAATTGCGCGCGTAATCTGGACGATGCCAGAGCTGGCCGAGGTGGAATGGTACCGCAAACAATGGGCCGTCGGCCGCGGGGACAAGGTCGTTGATCTCGACCTGCATTCACGGAACAGGATTTTTCGCGGAACAAGCACGGACGCGATGCACAAAAATCTGGTCGGTCAGAAGTTCCTGGGATCAGCAGCTCGCGGCAAGCGCATGCTCTTTCAATTCACGGGTGGCAACCCCGAAATGTTCGAGGCTCGCGAAAGCATCTGGAGTTGGCTTGGCATCCACCTCGGCATGACCGGCCGGATTCGAGTCGAACCCGTGAATTTTCGACCCGGCAAACATGACCATCTGGTCTTGTACCAGCCGGCGCGAGCGCTCGTGTTCACCGATTCGCGTCAATTCGGCCGCGTTCGCTTCCACCATGGCGCCGAGCCTGATTGGTGGAAAAGCGATGTTCCTGAAATTATCTCGGACAAATTCGATCGAAAGTTCGTCGACCGATTTTTAGATCGACATCCGAAAGCGCCGGTCAAAGCCGTTCTCCTTATGCAGAATGGTTTTTCTGGAATCGGTAACTGGATGGCCGACGAGATGCTGTGGCGCGCAAAAATTCTGCCATCCAAACGGACACAAAAATTAAACAGACGCGAACGGGCCGATCTTTTCCGCGCGACAAAGTTCGTCGTGCGACGATCGCTCGAAACGCTCGGCAAAGATTTCTCCGATCCGCCAAGGAACTGGCTGATTCACCAAAAGTGGAAACGCGACGGAATCTGCCCGCGGCACCGTACGCCTTTGCGCCACGCTATTGTCGGCGGCCGCAGCACAGCGTGGTGCCCGCGCTGTCAGAAGTAGTCGATGGAGGCGCCTTAGATCAAATCGGTGGAATAATATTTGTCCGCGATCTTCCTGACCGTGTCAGATGAGCGTACAGTGAAGAGTCGTCCGAGAACCCTTTCCAGCGGTACGGTGGAGAAAGGCACGCCTTGCTTCCTGCGACGCAACCAATGAGTTTCGCGTGCCCGGACACGAAACTCGTCCGTGTCCGTGGTCAAAGCCTTCACTTTTTTCGTAAGCGCTTCGTCAAGTGCATCGGCCAGGAAAATAACGTTGCGCGCGGTCGATGCATCAGGCTTCGATTCCGGAAACGGCTCGTAGCTAACGATCTCGGCTAGCTCAGCGCCGGTCCGGATGAACACCGCCACGTCGTAGCCCAATTCTTGTTGCAGTCTTTTCTCGATCTTCCTTTCAAGTGCCTTGCTGTTTTTCGATCTCGTCTTGAACACGACATTTCCGCTGGCAATGAACGTTTCGACCTCTGAAAAATCAAGCGACTCAAAAAGTCGGCGCAAGACATCCATCTTCACCGTGTGATGACCGCCGACGTTGATTCCTCGAAGAAATGCAGTTAATCGCGGCATCGTCCAATTAAGCGGTGACGTGGACGACGATTTTGTGAAAACCGGTCACGCCAGAAAACGCGCTGCGGTCCTCTTCCCATTCCTGAAGGTCGCCTTCGCCATCCGCGGCGCGAACAACAAGGGTATAGTCCTGTTCCTTCTCGGGTTTCCACTGGTAGCGCCAAAGCGACCATGCGAGATCCCCGCCGGAATAATAAATCTCCGCCTCGTTCCACGCTTTGCCGTCGTTGAAACTCAGTTCCACACGCGAGATACCGCGATCGCCGCCGTACGCCACTCCTCTCACTTCGATCGTTTCCCGTGATTCGCGAATTGAGAATCGCGACTCGTGATCGGGCACGTCGATTCTCGATCTTGTCGGCACGACAAAATCCGGGCCCCACCCCTGCGTTTCGTAAAATCCCTTTGCTCTGGCGGTCGTGAGCTCAATGCGGGTGAGCCATTTCACATGTTTCTCGCCAAAGTAACCTGGCACGATGGCGCGCGCGGGAAACCCATGCCGGTCCGGCAGCGGTACGCCATTCATCTCCAGCGCAATCAGCGTGGTCGGCTCGAGCGCTTTCTCGATCGGCAACGTGTCGGTGTAATTATCGACGCCGTGCAGACGGACCCGCGCCGCATCCGACAGGGGTGATGCCCGATCAATCAGATCGCGCAGCTGGATGCCCTTCCAAATGGCATTGCTCATCAGGCCGGCGTCGAGCCCGTTACTGATGCACATCAGGGTCGTCTCCTGCTCAACCATTGTGAACCCTTTCAAATCTTGAAAGCGATACGTCTTCGGGTTTTGTGCGAGTCCGTTGACTTCCAAATGCCAAAGGTCAACGTCCACCCGGGGGTCGATAACGTTTTTGGTTACGCAATAAAACAACTCGTTAGGCGTGATTGGTTGGACGACACGCCCCTTGTATTGTGTGCCGTCGTAACTAAACGTAGCCGCGCGATACAGCTTTCTCACTAGGCCGGCGCCGCCGGCAGTCAGAAGCAGGCCCAGCCCTCCCAAAATCAGCCCGCGCCTCCCGATCGCGGGCGTAAATTCGGAAGCAGGGTCTTTGATTTGTTGCGACGCAAGAAATCGGAAACCGAGGACCAGGACGCGTTCGAAAACCACCACACTGAGTGCGAAACCGATGAGCGTGCCCAATCTGGCGGCGCCAATCGGAAGTCCGCGATAACTTGTTCCGAGCACCGGCCAAAGAGCAATGCCGATCGCAACGATTGGCAGCAAAACGAAGATCGAAGCCGTCCAACCGGTCACGCGGCGCGATGGATCGCGTCGCATCAGTAAACCGAAAATCGCTCCCCCGATCGCGCCGAAAAGAAGTTGTCCAGCGACGGTCGATCCGACGCCGAGCTGTTTAAGATGATTGTAACCGCCGAGGCGACCCATCATCGACAAGAACGGCCCTGGCGGAATGAAGACCGAAAGCCGATCGCCGATTATAGTGAGGGGCGTCGCGATACCAAAACAGGCCAGCAGCAACATTGCAACTGTCATCGCAATCCCGGCGACGAGTCCGGCGAACAATCCGGCCGAGACCGCTTTCCCTCGCGACAATTCGTTACGCGAATTCATCCGATTTTCGCCACAGATTAACACCGACGAAACGCAGATCGGAAGAAAACTGTTCTATCGTCAATCGAGCTGTGATTGCGAAACCTAGTCTAGTCGAGTTCTGCAATCACATTTCTGCAGCCAGAGACGGTCTGCCGCCACAGAAGAACCGCGAGGCGTATCCACTTCCATCGGAGGGAAATCGCGTAGGTCGTACTGTGGTGGCAGGCGTCCTCGCCTGCCTCTACGGAATCCAACCCGAGCCTTTTCAGAAAGCTAGATCAGTTCTCGCTTATCGGTGTCGCTCTGTGGCTTTGTCTCCGCAGCAACTCGCACGAGCGTTGCTACGATGCGGGCGCCGGCGAGAAATGTTCCGCGCCACGTGCCGGAAACCTTCGATTGTCCACCGGATCGACGCCGATGATTCACTGGCACCTCGAGAATGCGCAGACCAGCACGCGCCGCCTTCATCTGCATCTCCAGATTCCAACCGTAAGTCTCCTCGCGCATGTCGAGCTGATCGAGCGAGCTGCGCCGAATCGCTCGAAACGGGCACATATCGGTGTAGCGAACTCCGTACAAGACCGACGACAACCAGCCAGCCAATCGTCCGGCGAAGAGCTGGTGGAAATTCATGCTTCCGGGCTCGCGTTTTCCCCGTGTCCGCGAGCCGATCACGAAATCGTACTCCCCGGCTGCGATCGAATCGACAAGCTGACTCATCAACTCCGGGCAATCACTTCCGTCGCCATCAAGAAACACGACGATCTCACATTCGGGCGAAAGCGCGCGAACTCCCGCCGCGCAGGCGCGGCCGTAACCATGTCGCGGTTCCGCAACGACGCTCGCCCCTGCCTGACGCGCGCAACGAGCAGTTTCATCTGCGCTTCCATTGTCCACAACAATGATTTCGTCAGGCAACCCCGTTGCCAAACATTCACGAACCACTTGCGCGATCGGCTCTTCTTCGTCCAGCGCCGGGACAATCACCGATATGTGCGCGGAGCGGTCGAACTTCATCGCAAGATCAACCAGGCGATCGTGAAATAGAACAGGAGCGCGCAAAAATCAGTCAGCGCCAGAGTGACCGGACCAGCGGCGATTTTTGGATCCAGCTTCAACCAGTGAAGAAGCGATGGCACGCTCAGGCCGAAAAGCGAGGCCGTAATCAGCGAGAAGAAGACAGTCGCGCCGATGACGAGCGCGCTCAGCAGCTCGCCACGCCAAAGCCAGACAATCGTGCCCACTACCAGTCCGCAACCACCGCCGAGCAGGCCTGCCGTTACGAGCTCACGACGCAACGCCGTCACAAACCAACTGCCACGCAGCATCATTGCGCGCAACGCATGAATCGTCAGTGTCATCGACTGCATGCTCACGCTTTCGTTAAGCCCGAGCACCATGGTGAGGAAAAATGCGATGACCAGGCTTTTCGCCAGCGTGGTCTCAAACGCGCTTGAGAGAAGGGCGCAAGCCGTTCCGGTCGCAACCGTCGCGAGCAACCACGGAAAACGGTAGCGGAACACGCGCCAGGGGGACGCGCCTTTTACCTGCGCCAGCCTGAACCCAAGCGCTTCGAAAATATCTTCACGCGGAGGCCCTTCGGCTTCGCGTTCCCCAGCCTCCAGCACCTCTTCCGCAAACAAACTGACATCCACTACGCCGACCACCTGACGCTCCGCATCCACCACCGGGAAGGCGAGAAATTTGTAGAGGACAAAGAATTCGCAGGCATCAAGGACAGTGGCGCTCGAGGGAATCGCGACCACGCGACGCACCAAAATGTCATCGAGTCGCGTTTCGGGATTGGCTGTGAGCAGACGACGCGTCGGCAAAACGCCAGCAAGCCGGCCGTTCTCATCGACTGCGTAAAAGTAAATGACCCGTTCGCCGACGCCTTCGCGGCGAATCGTCTCCAGAGCCTCGCCCACGGTGCTCGCCGCCCGGAGCAAGGGGAAGTCTTTTCGGGCGTAAGCAGCAATCGGCTCCGTGAAATCCGGGGCCACCGCGGTCGAGCTCATGCGCTCCTGACCTGATGGACAATGCCATTTCTTCGCAAGATCTCCTCCGCTTCACTGAAGTAATCGCGGATGTCAGATTGTGTGCGGATCCAATCGACGTAGCGCTGAATTCCTTCGGCAAGATCGACATGTGATTTGTAGCCAATGGAACGAATGCGCGTCGTCTCACTGGTGAGATGACGCATTTCGCCGGGTCGAAATTCGCCGCGCGCCTCCGGTTCGATCTTAATCTTGAGTGCGTCAGAAATGATCGTAGCCAGCTCGCGGATCGGCACGCCGCGACCGCTGCCAACGTTGACGGCGAGACCATCGAGGCGGTCGGTCTCAGCCACGAGCAAGTTGGCTCGTGCGATGTCTTCGACGAAACAAAAGTCGCGTGTTTGCCCACCGTCCTCGTACAAAATTGGCGGCAACTTGTTCAGTAGGCGGGTACAAAAGATCGCGATTACGCCGGTGTAAGGGTTGAAAATTGATTGGCGCGGCCCGTAGGTGCAGGAGTAGCGCAGCGCGACCGTCGGCACGCCAACCTGTTTTCCCCAGAGAAAGACGAGTCTCTCCTGATCGACTTTGGTCAGGCCATAAACTGTCTCGCCGCCGACCGGCGCGTCTTCCGGCGTGGGTGCGCTCCTTGTCGCTGCTCCGCAGAGCGGACAGTGCACCTCCCAGTTCCCGCCACGAAGTTGTTCGACTGATCGGACTGGAGGAAAAACCAATCCATGCCTGGGGCAAATGCCGGCCCCTTCGCTGTAAACGGCCTGCGACGAGGCAACAATTATTTTTTTGATGGGCAGGCGTTCTTCTCGAATGATTTCGAGCATTTGCGCCGTGCCTAACGAGTTGACGTGAACATATTTGGCGATCTCAGGCATGTAACCGCCAAAAGCCGCCTGATGAAAGATGACATCGATATTGTCCAAGGCGGTGGTGGTAGTCTTGCGATCGCGTATGTCTCCTTGAACGAATTCGGCGCGCTCGTTTATCCACTCGGGCTTCCCACAGCGATGCGTGTTCGGCTCGAGATTATCAAGGATGCGGACTTTCCAGCCTTCGCGCACTAGGAGATCCGCGACGTGCGAGCCAATCAGCCCTGCGCCGCCGGTGACCAGCGCTCGTTTCGACATCTCTTTCTTGTAGCGGCGGTCTGTGACCGTCGCAAAATTTCTTTAAGTCGTGCTCGCTCAATTGCACCTGCTCTGTCTGATCAGTGCAAGCTAAAGTGAAAGTGCAGGAGCAGGATTAGCGGCGACCTGACCTAAAGCCGCCTTTGCGCGATCAATTTGCTAACAAATTCGCGGGTATAACGAGCAACATCATTTGTCGATTGTTCGTTTCCGCCGACCAGCTCGTTGCATAAGCGGCGTAAACTTTGCCTGTCATCCACGTCGTAGCAGGTGGGCAGTAGCTCCAGCGAGATTCCAAGCTCGGCCGCGCGCGTCTTCGTTTGTTCGAGCACACGCTCAGTACTCCAAGCAATATTCTCGAACAGCCGGTGGTGGTTGTGCTGCATTCCAATCAAATAATAACCGCCGTCCTCCGACGGACCGAGCACGACGCAATCCTCATGCGGCGAGAGCGAGCGCACGGCCCCCACGTAAACCCTGGGCGGCACAGTCGGGCTATCGGAGTCAATCAGACAGACCGACGCGAACCCTATTGCAAAAAGATCTTCTATGGCAAAGGCCAGCCTTTCGCCAAAACCGTTACCGCGTTGTGGAATCAGTTGGAATTCGCGCGGCAAGACATCGGCATAATCCGCCTCGGTACCCATCGGCGTGTAAACAGCGATGCCCCGCGCGCGTTCGCCACACGCTTGCGAAATCGCAGCTGCCGTATCACGCAGGAAACAGATGTTAAGCTGTGCGGCTTCAGCAGGCGCCAACGGTGGAACAAGGCGCGTCTTCACTTGTCCCGCACGTGGCGCTTTCGTCATAATTGCTAGCGCGCACATGCCTGCAGCGGCAGGATCTGCCAAACCTCTATCCAGCACGCGATGGGCAGTATTCATACACCGAGATTGTCATTTCCAGGCCGGTTGTTAGCCGGTATTCTGTTAACTGGCTATTTTTTACTCAGTCTCATCTTCACCTTCTGGTTGCGAATAACTGTGCGACACTCCTGAGCAAGCGCCATTGCAGAATGTTGTTGATAACATGATCAACAAGCGCGGACAAATCCGGTTGGTCGTGAAACCACAAACGCTATTGGCTGTTATTCGAAGTTGTTGGCCAATTGCTCGCACCCGCTGGACTAAACAGAGAATCGACCACCGGTTGCACGGTTTGCCAATGTTTGATCTTCGCCCGGCCGGTTCCAAATCGGTTTCCTTAGTCAGTTGACCAAAAGTCGCGGCACGAACGAAGCTAGGCTTTGAAATGAAGTTACCAAGGTATCTCACCGGCTAAATGCACATTACGGACATCATGCGGGCGGATTCGCCTACGTTCTCCTTCGAGTTCTTTCCTCCGAGAACACCGGAGGCGGCCGAGATTCTTTACCAGACGATTCGCGACCTCGAATCGTACATGCCGCATTTTGTCAGCGTTACCTACGGTGCAGGTGGTTCAACGCGGGATTTAACCCACGATCTGGTCGAGCGCATTCAACACACCACAAAACTGGACCCGATCCCTCACCTGACGTGTGTCTGCCACAACGAAGAGGAGATCGAAGCGATTCTGTTTCGATACGCGAAGGCTGCGATTGGAAACATTCTCACGCTCGGGGGCGATCGCCCACGCGACATTCCCTACGACAAATCGCGCGACTCGTTCCAACATGCGATCGATCTGGTGAAGTTCATTCGCCGATTCAACGAATCCGGGGCACATCCGGATCGCCGCGGTTTCGGAGTCGGAGTAGCCGGTTTCCCTGAAGGACATCCCGCGACGCCGAACCGATTAGTCGAAATGGATCACCTAAAAGCGAAAGTGGACGCCGGCGCCGACTACATCGTCACACAACTATTTTTCGATAATCGCGACTTCCTCGATTTCCGCGAACGTTGTGCGCTGGCCGGCATCCATGTCCCCATTATGGCGGGCATCATGCCGATTACGTCCATGAGCGGATTCAAACGCATCGCCGAGCTGGCTGGCGGCGCACGCTTCCCGGCCAGGCTTCTACGCGCTCTACAACGGTGCGAAAATGATCGCGAAATGGTCAAGCGCGTTGGCGTTCATTTCGCGCTGGAGCAATGTCACGATCTTTTGGACAACCATGTGGCCGGTATTCATTTCTATACACTCAATCGCTCGGATGCTACGCGGATAATTTTTGATAGCCTCGGGATTCCACGTCGTCGAAAGGCACAGGCCCTGACCCTTTAGTCGGAGCGATACTTTACTAGCTACCCGCTGCGTTAGCGAGATTTGCGTGAAACCTCGGAAACGCGCACACTCTCGCGATGTCGAAAACCCGGCGGAGACTCTATTTGCAACTCACAGGCGTGTTGCTTGTGATCGGGCTGTTCTTGATCGCATCGCGCTTCTTCCCGATGGTCGATGTGGTGGGAAGGTTGCAGGAGCGTGTCATGCATTGGGGAGCATGGACCGCTCTTTGTTATCCGCTACTTTTTGCGTTGTGCAATTTGCTGCTCCTGCCCGGCGGGATCTTGAGCGTCGGTGGAGGCTTTTTCTTCGGGTTATGGTGGGGGTTCCTGCTCGTAATGGTTGGCAATTGTATCGCCGCCGCAATTTCCTTTGCCGTCAGCCGATCAATCGGACAACGGTGGCTTGGGCGAAAACTCTCCGGTGACCCAATATTGGGAAAGTTGGGCCTGGCGGTCGAGCGCGAAGGCTGGGAAATCATTTTTCTTAGCCAACTCCATCCACTTTTTCCGACGAGCCTGTTGAACTATCTCTACGGCCTAACCCGGATTCGATTCGGCACTTACTTCTTATGGACGACCCTAGGCCGGGCGCCGGGTCTGTTCTTGTACACGTATCTCGGGACCCTTGGTCAATTTGGCCTTAATGTCGCGAAAGGGAGAAGTCACCCGCGCCTGATTGAGTACTGGACGTGGGGCGGCGCCTTTATAACAACCGCGGCTCTCTTTATTGTATTGACCCGAATCGCGCTGAGAACGATTCAGCACGCTGACGAGCGACATGGCCGAGCGAGTCACAAAATTCAGGACAAAACAGGTCGTTCTGCTCAGTTTATTAAGATGTAAGTACCAATAAATAAGGATATTACGATTTATATTTGTGCCGAGTCATACAGCGTTAACGTTCGCCTGAACGTGTTTCTTGAATGAGCCATGTTTAAACTCCCGACAGCGTACGATGTTTTGGTCGTTGGCAGCGGACACGCTGGAATAGAAGCCGCATTAGCTGCAAGCCGACTCGGATGTAAGACCGTAATGCTAACCCAAAATCTGGACACGATTGGGCAGATGTCGTGCAACCCGGCCATCGGTGGCTTGGCGAAGGGCCATATCGTCCGGGAAATCGACGCGATGGGTGGCGCAATGGGACTTAACGCGGATGCGACTGGTATCCAATTCCGTATGCTCAACCGAGCGAAAGGTCCGTCTGTGCGTGCACCTCGTGCCCAATGCGACAAAAAGGCGTACCAATTTCGGATGAAAGCTGTTCTTGAACGTGCGTCGAATCTGGATCTCAAACAAGCGACAGTTTCTAGCCTTCTGGTCGAAGGCGGTGCAGTCGTCGGCGTCCAAACGGACCTAGGCCTCAGGATCGAGGCGCGCAGTGTAGTAATCACGTCTGGGACATTTTTGCGTGGCCTTCTGCATGTGGGGGAACACAGAAAGCCTGGCGGTCGAATGGCCGACACCTGCTCAGAGCTAAGCGAAAATTTGCAAAGCTTGGGCTTGGACATCGGCCGATTCAAGACTGGGACCCCATGTCGATTGAACGCGCGATCAATCGACTTTTCGCAATGCGAGATCCAGCTTGGCGACGAACCGCCCCCGAGGTTTGCATTTTATGCCGATGAGGCTGGATCGTCGGAAGATATTTTTACGTTGAATTTCGATAAAAAGGGTGTGTTCCATGTGGAACAAATCCCTTGCTGGCTGACGAAAACCACCCTGGAGACTCATGAGATCATTCGTTCCAATTTACATCGCTCGCCACTTTATGCCGGCCGAATCAAGGGGACCGGTCCCCGGTATTGCCCTTCGATCGAAGACAAGGTGGTCAAGTTCTCGGAGCGAACGACACACCAGCTTTTCCTGGAACCGGAGGGCCGTCACACTGAAGAGTACTACGTAAACGGCATTTCCACTAGCTTGCCGTACGACGTGCAGCTTGCGCTTTTGCGGACCATTCCCGGTTTGCAAGGGGCCGAGATCATGCGCCCGGGTTACGCCGTCGAATACGATTTTTTTCCGCCTACGCAGTTATTGCAAACACTTGAGACAAAACGCATTGGTGGACTATATCTCGCTGGTCAGGTCAACGGGACATCGGGTTACGAAGAGGCAGCCGCTCAAGGCTTGATCGCTGGGGCCAATGCTGCGCTTAAGATTAAGGATCTCTCGCCCCTGATACTGAATAGAAACGAGGCGTACATCGGAGTCCTCATCGACGACTTGGTGACCAAGGGAACTGAAGAGCCCTATCGAATGTTTACCAGTCGCGCGGAGGACCGGTTGCAGCTGCGGCAAGATAATGCGGATCAACGATTGACCAAGCGCGCATTCAACAGTGGCCTCGTCACCGCAAAACTGTGGGAGGCATTTGAGGCAAAAATGGCGCTGCTAGAGAAAACCCGCGCAATAGCGATACAAACCAGAATCGGCGGTGTGCCCATTTCACATTTATTCAAACGATCGGATTTTACTGTGAAGGATCTGCCAACTGAAATCGCGACTCAAGCACCAGCTGAAATTTGGGAGCTGTTGGAAACAGAATTCAGATACGAGGGTTACATTGCTCGGCAAAACGACCAGAACCGAGCGATCGCGCAAAAGAATCTTCAGTCAATACCTGACGGTATCGATTTCGGTAAAATCGTCGGTCTGAGCTCGGAGACGCGACAAAAGCTCGCCAAGATTCAACCAACAACGCTGGGGCAAGCCTCGCGGGTAAGTGGCGTCACGCCAGCAGACATCGCGATTATGTCTATATGGTTGTCTAAGAATGACTTGCAAGCCAAGACTGTTGAGTCTGCGATTTAGAGGTACGCCGTGCTGATAATTATCGCAGTCGTCGGCTATCTGATTGGCTCAGTGTCGTTTGGCTACATTGCGGGTCGACTCGCCGGAGTCGATATCCGCAAGGTTGGCAGCGGCAACGTCGGCGCTACAAATGTCGTTCGAACCTTGGGCAGGCATTTCGGGTACCCAGTATTCATCCTGGATTTTTTAAAAGGCGTGGCAGCAGTGGCAATGTCGAGCTTCGTCTTCGACCATGGTTCAATTCAAATCAACCGCGAATTATGTGCCATCGTGGGCGGCGCATGCTCTGTGATTGGACATGTCTTTCCCATTTGGCTTGGCTTCAAAGGCGGGAAAGGTGTTGCGACATCGGCCGGGGTAATTTTCGGTCTCATGCCGTTGGTGGCGTCGATTACGGGATTGGTTTGGCTGATTGTTTTTCAAGCTAGTCGTTATGTATCGCTTGCTTCAATATCAGCCGCGATTGCAATGCCGATTGCCACCGCGGCGCTGTTGCACTTTGGACAACTGCACACGCCGGTCCTTTTATATTTTTCATTGGCCCTGGCAACGCTTATCATCGTGCGACATCGCTCAAATTTTTCTCGTTTGTTCACGGGCACCGAGCAACGTTTCACACGAAGGTGAAACTCGAAAAAACGGCGATCCTCGGTGCCGGGGGGTGGGGCACAGCGTTGTCGATTCTTTGGGCAACCAAGGACGGCGAGATTTTGCTTTGGGGCCATAATCTGGATCGGGTTGCAAGGTTGCGCGAAACGCGCGAAAACGGCGAGTACCTTCCCGGGGTAAAACTTCCAGAACCAGTTGGCCTAACGAGTGATTTGAAAGATTGCGCCGCTGCGGACCTCATTGTTTTTGTGACGCCATCGAAGGCTTTGCGCGAAATCGCCACGCGAGTGCGCGATGTCCTTAGGAACGATCACGCCGTTCTGCTTACTTGCACGAAAGGAATTGAACACAGCAGCGGGAAGCGGATGAGCGAGATTCTCTGCGAAATTTTCCCACATCATCCGATCGCAGTGCTATCGGGACCAAACCTCGCCCCGGAGGTCGCTCGCGGTTTGCCGACCGCAACAGTGCTGGCGTGCTCCGATGCGCAGCGGTCAGCCAGTCTGCAAGCATATCTCGGCCGACCACGGTTTCGCATTTACACCGGAGACGAGCTGGCCGGCATCGAGCTGGGCGGCGCGCTGAAAAACGTGTTCGCGATTGCGGCCGGTGCGAGCGATGGCTTGGGGCTGGGGGAGAATTCAAAAGCGGCCCTGATCACGCGAGCGTTGGCGGAAATGATCAGGCTCGGTACAGCGATGGGCGGCAAACTCTCCACCTTTTATGGTTTGAGCGGTGCTGGGGATCTGACTCTTACTTGTTTCAGTCGCGCTAGCCGAAATCGCCACGTTGGCGAACGACTTGGCCGGGGCGAATCGCTCGCGGAAATCACCTCGGCAATGCAGATGGTGGCGGAGGGAATTCCCACGGCGAAGAGCGCTTATCAATGCGCACGCAAACTTAAGGTCGACACGCCCATCATCGATCAGGTGCACGCGCTTCTTTATGAAGGAAGAACAGCCGCGCACGCGCTGGAGGAATTGTTAGGCCGAGACCAGAAGGCGGAGTGGACGTAAGCCACGACTCAATCGCGGCAGAGCTGCGCAATCACTTCCGGATACAATTTATGCTCCGCAGCCTGGATCCGCGCATGCAAGCTTTCCGCAGTATCATCAGGTAAGATCGGCACCTTGCGCTGGGCGATCACATCGCCGTGATCAATCTTGTCATCGACATAATGAACGGTGCAGCCGGTCTCGTTTTCGCCCGCGACCAGCGCCTGTTTCCACGCCTCGAGACCAGGGAATTTGGGCAGGAGCGACGGATGAATATTGAGAATGCGGCGAGGAAACGCCTCCAGCATTGGAGACTTCAAGACCCGCATGAAACCAGCCAAAATCACCAGCTCCACTCCGGCGTCCTTCAGTATTTTGACCAGCTCGGCTTCCACAGTCGGCTCGAGCCGCGTTCGAAATGCTCCGGGTGACAAGTAGGCATTTGGAACCGAAAATTCGCGCGCGATTTCCAGAATCGGTGCATCGAGCACATCTGAAACGACGACGCGCGCTTCGGCCGGCAATCTCCCCGCGCGAACCTGTTCGAGAATGGCCCGGCAATTTGTGCCTCTACCCGAACCGAGTATTCCCAGCGCTTTCATTCGGCGAGGCGGCGCAGTTGTTCGAGCAAGCGCGTTGTAGAATAACCTTTTTCAAACGGGATGATGCGAACATCCGCGCCCACTTTTTGCAAAGCTTCACGCTCTTCGATGTTGAGCGTTTCTAGAGTGTAATCGCCGCCCTTTACATAGATCGCTGGGACGGCTGCCTCGATGAAGCGTGTCGCTCGCAGCTCCGGAAAAATCGTGACCAGATCGACATCCTCCAGCGCGGCCAGCACTTCGGCGCGATTGCCTTCCTTGTTCAGCGGACGTCCCGGACCTTTTAATTCCCGTGCTGATTGATCGCCATTCACACCCACAGCCAAAGCATCACCAAGTGCGCGTGCAGCCCGAAGGTAGCGAACGTGCCCGACGTGTAGAAGGTCGAAACATCCATTGGTCGCAACCAATCTTTTGCCTGCATCGCGGAGCTTTTTCGCACGCGCGGCCAACTCTTTCATCTCGACGATTTTTTCTTTCATCATCGACTCACCACGAAGTTTAGCCTGCGCGGAATAATTTGAAATACGGCAGGCGCATTTCCGATCAGTTCACCATCGACGTTGAACCACATCCCGGGCTCGGAACGCACTTCGACGGTTTTCGCGCGACGAAAAATGATCGCATTGCTGGTGAGATGTTTGCCCAAGACAATTTCAGCTGCCACTAGCACCATCTGGGGCACTGACTGCCTTGGGATCAAAACAATATCGAGTAGTCCGTCTCCCGGATCGGCGTCCGGGGCAATCGGCAAACCGCCCGCGACAAAACGACCATTCCCAACCACGACGTTGTAAAGATCCATCGACAAACTCTCCTGCTGATCGAAAACCACTTGTGTCTGATAGGCGTGCAATTCAGGCAGTGCCGCCGCGGCGCCGCGCACATAAGCGAGCGGCCCCCAAACATGTTTGATCTGGGGGGTCAATTTTTCATCGATGACTCCGCTAAACCCACCCGCAGAAACGTTTACGAAGTATCGGGTACGGTCGCTTTTTATGTCTTCAAGTTTGGAGGGCAACCCGATGGTGCGGGCGAAATCGTTTCCCGTCCCCAGCGGAAGAATGCCGACGCAAGCGTCTTCCCCGAGGCTGGCGATTCCGTTAACCACTTCATTCAGAGTACCGTCACCGCCGGCTGCGACGATATAATGGCATCGATTCGCAATTGCACCGGCCGCGATTTTTTCCGCCTCGCCTGCGACGCCAGTCACCTGCACTTTTTCCGGGTTCAGTCGCTGCAATTGGCCAAGAACCGCCTCAAGATTTTTGATCGAGCCAGCCGCCGGATTTACGATGAGGAACGGTTTCACGCAATGCCTTACCAAAAATTACAGGGGACGAATACGAATAAGAACAAGAAAAGCCTGAATTGCTATGTCGGGGAGCGTGTGGTAGGGCCGCAGGGCGCCGACCCTACCACTGGCGGTGCGAGATTCTCCTTGCGTTTGAGGAATTTGAGCCAAGTTGTAGGCGCACTTTCGCCCCGTGGTTAAGAGAAAAAACGATAAAGCGGCCTCAAAATTGCGAAATGATTTTCGCATTTCAAACGGCCCGGTCGCGTCTCTCGATGAAGAGAGTGGGGAGTCTGATCTTGATGAGGCGATGATTTTGCCGCGCCTTTATACTGAAAAAATCTTCTTCGCGATTGCCCGGGATTCACACACAATTTTCGCGTCCTGGAGTATTGATTGGCCGGCAATTTTTGCCGAAGGAGAACCAGTGAATCGAGAAGTCCATGTTCGCACCTATAAAGCGGATGGGACACAGGAAAGGGGCGCTGCGGTCGAACCGATGTCGGGCAGCTGCTATCTCCCGGTCTCTCAACCGGGAGAAAACTATCGGGTGGAGATTGGTTATTACCGGCCGAAAGATGTTTGGATGTCGGTCGCAACTTCGGATGACGTTGTCGTGCCGCCGGACAACGTGGCCGCGAATTCAGATGTCGATCTGGCCACGATACCGTTTCACCTGAGTTTTCAACGCTTGATCGATCTCTTTCGGACGACCAATCGCGGGGTTTTAACTAAAATCGTCTCCCGATTGCAACGGCGCGCGGTCAGTGACGAGAAGCGCGATCTGTTGAGCCCGGAGGAATGGGCTATTCTGCGCGCAATGGATTTGTCGCTCGACGATATCGCCGTGGCACAGCGTGCGTTTAAGGACCGCGTCGCGACTGAAAAATTGCGCCGACGGGCCGAAGCAATTCTCGGTTTCCGGGTGACGAGTCCGTCGCACGGCTTCGGTGAAAGCAGTTGGAGTTAGCTGCCTGCCGAGATAGGTGCTCTTTACTTTTCCGTTTGCGCGCAGTGCACGTGTCAGCCCGGGGCAGCAGATTTCGTCGTCTCAACGGTCGGGCCCCTGAGCAAGATTGCTGCGGCGGACGCCGTAGGAGAAGTAAACGATCATGCCCGCGATAAACCACACGATCAACCGTCGCCAGGTCGGCCATGGTAGGGCGGCCATAAGTGTCAACGCGGAGAGCGCGCCGGCCGGGGCCACAAACCAGACCCAAGGTGTTTTGAATTTGCGAGGCAGATTGGGCTCGCGCAGACGCAGCACGAGCACGCCCACTGAGACAATCACGAATGCGAGCAATGTGCCGATGGAGCAGAGGCTGCCCGCGTCGCGCACGCTAAAGATTGCCGAGAAGATGGCTACACCCATGCCGGTCACAATCGAAGTTATCCACGGCGTGCGAAAACGCGGATGGACGCGGCTAACGAACGGCGGCAACAAACCATCGCGCGCCATGCTGTAGAACACGCGCGATTGGCCTAACAACATCACGAGGATGACGGAGGACAAGCCGGCAATGGCGCCGAGTTTTATTGCCCCCCCCATCCAGCCCATTCCTGCGCGATCGGCCGCCACGGCGATCGGGTCCGGTATATCGAGCTGACCGTAGGGCACGACGCCGGTCGCGACTGCCGAGACCAGAATGTAGAGTACAGTGCAAATGAGGAGGGAGCCGATGATGGCGATCGGCATGTCCCGCTGCGGATTTCTTGCCTCCTGCGCCGCCGTGCTGACGGCGTCGAATCCGATGTAGGCAAAGAAGACAATGCCCGCTCCGGTCATCACGCCGCTCCAGCCGAAATGGCCGGACTGGCCGGTGTTCGCCGGAATAAACGGATGCCAGTTAGGAGCTGCAATCGCGTGAGCCGCTCCGAAGATGAACAGAAGCACCACGACGATCTTCACCAGAACGATCAGGTTGTTGCAGTTCGCGGATTCCTTGATACCGACGACGAGCAGGGTCGTGACGACAAAGATGATGAACACCGCGGGCAAATTGAAGATCGTGGTCACGTGGCTAAGCGCTGTCGGATCGGCTCCCGCCGCTTTGATCTGGTCGAGCAGCGCAGCGCTACTCGCAACCCAGCCGACTTTTGCTTTCACCAGCGGTGCGAGAGCTGCCGGAATATTAATTAGCTCCGTCCCTCGCGCAGCGGACAGCGTCGGCGAAATGTGAATACCGACACCATCGAGGAATGAAACGACGTAACCGGACCAGCCGATGGCCACGGTGATCGCGCCCACGGCATATTCTAGGATCAAATCCCAGCCGATGATCCATGCGAAGAGTTCGCCGAGCGTGGCGTAGCCGTAAGTGTAAGCGCTGCCGGCCATGGGTACAAGCGCTGCGAATTCGCTGTAGCACAAGGCGGCGAAGACTGAAGCGATTCCCGCGAGCACGAATGATAGGACAACAGCGGGCCCGGCATTCTGCGCCGCCACCGTGCCGGTCAGGACAAAGATACCGGTACCGATGATCGCGCCGATGCCGAGCGCGGTGAGATTCACGGCACCGAGCACGCGCTTAAGACTGTGATCGGTTTCTGCCTCAGCCTGCAGATCTGTAACGCTTTTTCGTCGAAATAAATTCATGGCGAAGTTTGGTTTTGCTAAATGGGCTCGTGACCCTAACAAGTCAAGCTGCCCGCGATTTTCTCCAGATGAAATAGACCGGGACGCCGGTCAGGACTATCAATAATCCTGGCCACGTCGTCTGCGTTTTGTAAGCGAGCAGCACCAGCATGATGATTGTCGCACCCACGATGTAGAGCGCAGGCAAAATCGGATAACCAAACGCTCGATATGGGCGTTCCGTGTCTGGACGCGTGCGGCGCAACACAAACAGGCCCAGGATCGTCAGTACGTAAAAAATTAAAACAGCGAAGACGACGTAGTCGAGCAGGTCGCTGTAAAGATTGCCGTAGCTCACGGCGCCGCTTGTTGGGTCGATCTTTCGCGTGCGCGGGAGCACCAGCAACGCGGTCCAGATGCCCTGTAACACCAGCGCCATTGCCGGAACGTGCCGCGTATTGAGCCGCCCGGTCGATTTAAAAAACACTCCGTCCTGCGCCATCGCGTAATAAACCCGCGCGCCGGCCAGAATGAGTCCATTACAACATCCAAACGTCGAGATCATGATCGCCACCGCCATGATCGCCGCGCCGGCCCCGCCAAACATTACTGCCATCGCGGCCGTGCCAACGCGGTCGTCGGCAGCGTTCTGGATCTTCTCCAGTGGCAACACGCAGAGATAGGCGACGTTGGCCAAGAGATAGAGAGTGATGACCAGCCCTGTGCCCAGGGCGAGCGAGAGTGGCAGATTACGCCGCGGATCTCTGACCTCGCCGGCCGTGAACGTGACGTTGTTCCACGCGTCCGCAGAAAAGAGGGAGCCTACCTGCGCCACACACACTGCAATCAACATTCCCAGTGCGCCGTCCGTTGCTGACACGGTTGGGATGAATGACAAACCGGACTTGATTGGTGCAACGGCGCCCATTGAGGTCCAAAAATGCGAGAAGTTGGCACTGATAGCCTCCGCATTTCGGCCCACGAAAACGCCTAGAAGGATGAGCGCGATCAGCGACAGGGTCTTTGCCGAAGTAAAAATGTTTTGGATGATTTTGCCGAGTTGGAGACCGCGTGTATTCACGATTGTTAAACACGCGATGATCACGATTGCTACCAACTGCTGGGTCGAAAGGCTGACCGCGTACTTGCTTGAAACCATGATCGGCAACACAATCCAATGCGTCGGGGAAATGGTGGGTATTAGCACGCCTAGAAAACGCGCGAACGCTACCGCGACGGCAGCGATCGTTCCGGTCTGAATAACGAGGAACAGCGTCCAGCCGTAAAGAAATCCCCAGAGCGGACTGTAGGCTTCGCGGAGATAAACATACTGCCCGCCTGCGCGCGGCATCATCGCAGCCAGTTCTCCGTAAGCGAGCGCCGCAACGATCGTGAGCACGCCGGTCACCGCCCAGACCACCAGCAACCAGCCGGCCGACCCGACCAAACGCGCGATGTCCGCCGAGACGATGAAAACGCCCGAGCCAATCATCGAGCCGGCCACAAGCATGGTGGAGTCGATCAAGCCAAGTCCGCGAACGAATTTTTCCTGATCAATTGCAGGTGGCTGTGACATTTGCGCTTGTGAGTTCAAGGCCGTTCGGATTTCGCGTGAGTTAACCATTGGTCGGCGGGACGGCGCAACGCCAAAACACTGCCTGATCAGCCTTTCATGACTCAGTAATGCAGCGGCTCATCTCTTAGCTCCTGAACAGGCTGCACGCAACTATCACTGCTTAAAACCGATCCTTACCAAGCAGAAGGGAAAACGTTGGACGCAGTGCAACTCATAGTTATCCTCCGCCGGGTGTTTGGTGCAAAACAGCTGTCGGCCAGACCGGGGGCAATCTCGATATTGCTGGCGGCGCTGTTTCTGCCCACCATTCCCTCCTTCGCCGGGCAACGTCCATTGCCTGCCGGTGCGCCTGAATTCGAGGCGCTACCGCTCACACGCTCGCGCCAGAATCACTTGCTGGTGCGTGCATTCATCAACGGCAAACCCGCTCTGTTGGGGGTGGACACGGGCGCCCCGGTTAGTGCGATCGCCCTGAGCCGGCGTGAGCATTTTCGGCTCACTGGCATACCGGCCAGCTCAAAACTTCCCGCACGTCTCCAGATCAACGGCGCGTTTAATAATGTTACCATCGCGCATAACTTCCGGCTCGGCGCCCTTAACCTCATTGACGAGCCTCTCGTCCTTGTCGATCTGAGTGGCTCAAGTCGCGCCGCACGCATGGTGCACGAACAGGAGATCGATGGAATTCTTGGTGCCGATGTTCTGTTCCCCACTAGAGCCGTGCTGGATTGCCAGACGCAAATGTTGATCCTGAAACTTGATCCGGACGCACCAGGCAGCGCGCCCGGTGTCCAGTATCGCGGTTTCAGACGCATGCCAATCCGGGTGAGCGAAGGCTTTAATTTGTATGTTGATGGTGCGGTCAATGATTCGCCGGCGCGCCTGATGATCGACACAGGAGCGTTCGCCACGTTGCTCCACCGCGGCTTTGTTCAGCGGATGCGAATCCCGCTGCAGGAGACATCTTTTCGTTCTGCCGCAGTGAATTTGAAGCAGCGCGGCGTCCAGCTCGCGCGTATCCGGCGTTTGTCCGTCGGATCAGTCGACATTATGGGGAAGGAAGTCGGCGTCGTCGATCTCCAGGGTTTGATCTACAGCGATTTGTTGAAAGGATCGCCGCCGGTGGCCGGTTTGCTCGGGGCTGAGATCTTGCGGTCGCATCACGCCATTGTCGATTTTGGAACGCGCACCCTTTATCTGAAGCGATAGGGAATGACGTCGGGACGCGCGAAGGCGAATTTGGCCGGGCTCGCTCGATATTATTCGATGTCTATTTCGCGAACACTTTTTTGGGTGCGAATCGCTTCAACTTGATTCCGAATCTTATCGGGAAGTCCGACAGCCGAAGGGATCGCTTCGATCAAAATGAACGGCGACGACGCGTCCGAAGTGTTGAGCTGCACATTTTCGATGCTGACCAGTCGATAAAGGAATGGCTGGCGCGTCTCCAAATCCTTCACCCGATACAACTCCAGTGTGTCGGTCACTTTGCTGAAAATGCCTTCGCTAATTTTGATCCGCTCGCTTGTGAGTTCGTAAATTTCATTTTTCGTTTTGAGATAACGCGCCAGCGTCATAAAGATCGGCACCAGTAGAAAGATCAAAATGTACGGGCTGAGATTTCGCATTTGCGCTGCGTCGCCACGCCGTAATGCGACGAAAATCGCTATCACTATCACGCAAGAAAGTGCTGAGAGCGCGTATCCGCCGAAATTTTTCCATTGCGAGGAAGTGCCGCGCCAAATGGTCTGTTCCGGCATGCGGAATTCTTAACCCATGCCTTCCGTCACACAAGCATTCGTCCTCGGCGCGGGACTGGGCACCCGATTGCGGCCGCTGACCGACGATTTGCCGAAGCCGCTCGTCCCTGTCTTCCAAAAGCCGCTTGTCACATTCGCGCTCGATCATTTAATCGACGTCGGCGTGCAGTCGTTCGTTATCAACACGCACAAATTTCCGGAACAGTTTGTCCGTTTCTTCGCGGACAACAGCTATCGAGGCCATGAGGTGACATTGATCCATGAGCCGGAGCTGTTGGAAACCGGCGGCGGCATCAAAAACGCCGAGAGACTGCTGTGTCCAGAACCCTTCATCACCTACAGCGGTGACGTTCTCACCGATATCGATCTGGAACCGTTAATTGACGAACATTTCCGCCGCGGAAATGACGTGACCCTGGCCTTACGCGAAACGGGTTTGGCCGCGGCGGTCGCGTATCGCGATGGCCGCGTAGTCGACCTCGCCAACCGATACGGAATGTCGGGCAATTATGATTTCGCCAATGTTGCAATTTGGAGCCCGGAGATTTTCCGGCGCATTCCAGCAAAGAAAAAAATTTCCTTCATCCCGATCGTGGCCGACTGGATTGGCCAGAGCGGTAAAATTGGCGGCGTGGTGTTGAAAGAGAAGAAGTGGTTCAATGTCGGATCGCGCGCTGATTATTTGGACATCCATCGGCTCATTGCTGAAGAAAATTGGAAGCCCGGTTATGTGAGCGAACCGGAATGGCCGGTCAAAGTGGCACCAGACGCGAAACTGAACGAAGGCGTGCGTCTCTCCGGGTTTTATTCCGTTGGGTCGCGCTGCGAGATTGGTGCCGGAGCGATCCTGGAAAACAGTATTCTCTGGCCCGGTTCACAAATTGCTTCCCGAAGCGAGCTCTACGATTGTATCGTTCGCTCCCGAAAAAAAGTGCGCGGCATTCATCGCAACATCGACATCTAACTATGAGGACCGATCTCCTCCTTCATCAAACGCGGATGCATTTCCCGCGTTTCGATCTCAAAGAGATTGGGATTACGCCGATTGAGAAAGGCGGGTCCGACCGAAAATTTTACCGGGTCCGCTGCGGAACCGACCAGTCCCTAATTTTGGTGAAATACAATCTCGAGCGCGAAGAAAACCGCCACTACGTCGAGATCGCGCAATTTCTTGAGACCCATGAAATCCGCGCGCCGAAGATCTATTTTCACGATCCAGCAGAAGGTTTGATCTGGATCGAGGACCTCGGAGAGGAAGATTTATTCAGTCATCGTGACGAAAGCTGGCTGGTGCGACGCGCCTTTTATGAGTCAGCGCTTGATGAAATCGCCAAGCTTCATTCTCTACCGGAGTCGGTTTGTATGGAAATGCACACCAAATTACCGGCCGAATTCAATGCTGCGCTTTACCTCTGGGAGCAAAATTACTTTTTCGAAAATTGCCTCGACCGCTACTTCAAGGTCGACGGGGTCAGGCTCGCAGCGCTGGCCGCATTGCCCGCGCTGAAAGCGATCGCGGAGCATCTGGCCAGTTTGCCGCGAGTTTTGGTGCATCGCGATTTGCAATCGCAAAACATTATCGTCCGCAACGGGCAGGCCTATCTCATCGACTTCCAGGGAATGCGTCCGGGCCTGGCCCAGTACGATCTCGCGTCCATGCTCTACGATCCATATGTCGATCTGAGCGAACCCGAGCGTGCGGAACTCATTGAGTACTACTGCCTCAAAAATCCGCACGTCGATTCCGGCGAGACGCTGCGACTTTGCGCGCTACAACGTCTTATGCAGGCGCTGGGCGCTTACGGGTTTCTCGGTCTGGCTAAAGGCCAGCGGCAATTTCTCCAATACATTCCGAAGGCAGTGGGCTCGTTACGCGCGGTTCTGGCGGAGCTCAATGGTCTTGAGGCGCTGAGTTGGTTGCTGGCACAGCTTTCATAATACAGGAGCGACTGCACGCCCGTACGCGCGCTTACGATTTCTGGGTGTAAACGCTGCGCTACCGTGCTTATCGCAGGAAGCGATTTGTCGGCCCGCAATTAGAGAAGCGTTGCGGCTCCCTTTTGTTTGCGTGTCATGCCCAAAACTGAGAGTCCCACAAACAGGAGCAACGTGCTGCCCGGTTCGGGTATCGCGGGTGTCACTTCATTCAGGCTTGTGTTCGAAAGACGAAATTCGTCTTCGGCCAGCGCGGCGCTGACGCCGCCGAAGGCGTCTTGATAGATGTTAAGATATGAGGCCGTGATCGAATCCATACCCGTGACCGATGCGCGTGCCCAGAGTTGGCTACTGCCAGTGCCCAGCTGCGCGGCATTAAGTTGGTCTTCTGTGATTCCGCCAACCTTGAAGTTATCGTATTGTGCTGCGCTTAGAAGCCACGCCTGTATCGTTTTGGCGATCGTGTCGATTTTGAATAATGTGAGGTAGTTTTCACCTTGGTTCACCGTGTCGCCGTTTCCTTGAAAAGAAGATCCTTCGTTTACGATTAGGCCATTGCCGTGGCCGGAAACGAGAATACCGAAACTGTTACTTCCCGTGCCAGGGAAGCTATTTTCGGGGCCGATGGCCATGCCCAACTCGACAGCGCTCGAGTTCGCGTTCACGATTTGACTGAGAAATGAACCGTAATAAACCCCGTTAAGCGTGCTGGTGAGCGGTCGGTAGAAAATCGCATTGCCGATTCCATCGGTGCCCGTGGCAGTGACCATTCCCCCGCTCACGCTCAGGTCGCTGAAGGTTAAGCCGACGGATGAATACGTGATGCCAGGATTGCCCGACGTCCAAGGACCTGAAAAGCCAATGCCACCGTTCGCGCCTGCAAGGGATCCATCGGTAGGGCCATAGGCAAAACCTTCATAATATGTTAGCGCGGCCTGAACAGTCGTTCCGCAAAACATGGCGGCCGCGATGAAGAAAGCTATAAAGACCTTCAGGTTGTTTGATGGGACGTGATTGCTCTCGCGGTTCATGGTTCTGAGGGCGTTGTTATCGTCTTCGTGTTGGATTCCGTAAAATCGGTTACCCAATCAGACTATCATATCCAGCTTATTGGAAGCAATGTGTCGGTTGGTTGGCGCCGAAAGCCTTACGGTTGCCTCGCAAGCAGATTATGGTTGCGGACGCGCCGAATGAGCGCGATTGGAGGCGGCGAATCAGCTCAGAAACGGATTTGTTAGGCGTTCGGTTCCGATTTTCGTCGGCGGGCCGTGGCCGGGAAGAATGGTCACTTGGTCGCCCAACGGAAATATTTTTTTCTTAATCCCTGCGAACAAAAGATCGGCATCGCCGCCGGGCAAATCCGAGCGGCCGACGCCACCGGCAAACAGAACGTCGCCGCCGATGAGGAGCTGATCTTTGCCCGAGAAAAAACACAGACTCCCCGGGCAATGACCAGGGACTTCCAACACTTCAAATTCGAGCCCGAGGAAGTCCTGTGCCGGCACTTCCCTGATCAGGAAATCCGGCTCAGTTGGTTCGATCTCGAGTTCGAAACCGAAGCTTCGAAAAAATTCGCGGTCGGAAATCATCGGCGCAGTGTCGGGATGACAACCGATCGGGCAACCGAAGCGCTGTTTGATCCTGGCAACGTCCTGGACGTGATCGACATGGCCATGGGTGAGGAGCAGAAGTTTGAGCTCGATATGACGTGACTGAACCCAGTCGCAAGCGCCATCGGGCGCGTCGAACAGGATCCACCCTTGCGGCGCTTCAACCAGATAGCAGTTCGTCTCGAAGATGCCCCCGCAGAAAGTTTCGTAAACCATCTGATTCCATTTTAGCCGGGATGATCGTGTCGGCCAGCGCGGGTCGGGAATCTACCGATGGCCCGCTCAGAGGTCACGCTCAGAACTGATTTTGAATGTTCCGGCCCCTTGTTTGTCTTACTTGCTTACATGCCGATCTGCCATCGCTCCTGTTTGCTTTCGCACTAAAGTCTGCGACCTTGGAAAACGTCGTTTTCTCGATGAAATCACGCCTGATTAACTCACGTTTTGCCCTGTGGCTGGCGGCGCCGGTCCTGTTTGTCGCGCTCGCGGCTAACCCGCGGCCGGTCCAGGCAAAATCCGATCCCGAGCAAGTCTGTATCTCGGTCGGGCGGCTACTCGAGGAAGGCCATTACACCCGCCATCGGCTCAACGACGATATGTCGAAAAAGGTCTTGCTAACATATCTGGAGCTTCTCGATTTCAGCCATCTTTTCTTGACCCAGCAGGACGTCGATGAGTTAACTGCCAAATATGGGACATCACTCGATGACGATGTGCTCCTGGGCAATTTGAAGCCCGCCTACGAGATTTACGATTTGTATCAGAAGCGGGTTGATGAGCGGGTCACCAAAGTTAAGGAGCTGCTGAAGCAGCCGATGGAGTTCAAAAGCGACGCCACAATCGAAGTCAGCCGGCAGAAAGCACCCTGGCCAAAGGACGCAGCCGAAGCGGATGAGTTATGGCGCGGGCGCATCGCCAACGAATTGCTACAGGAAAAATTGAGCGAGCATCCGATTGAACCAGGGCCCCAGTTGGTCACGCGCCGTTACGATAGACTTTCGCGCAACGTTCGTGAGGGAGACAGGGATGAGCAGATGAAGCTGTTTCTCGATGCTCTCGCTCAAAGCTACGATCCGCATTCCGAGTATCTGAGTAAGGCGGATCTGAAGAACTTCAGCATTAACATGGGACTTTCGCTCGTCGGTATCGGCGCGATGCTGCGGACCGAGGACGGGTACGCAAAAATCGAGAGCCTCGTCCCTGGCGGGCCGGCGCAGGTCGATGGAAGATTAAAGGTGGGCGACCGAATCACCGCCGTCGCACAGGGACTAAGCGATTACGTCGATGTCCGTGACATGCGATTGGACAAAGTCGTGGAGATGATCCGAGGCAAAAAAGGCACACGAGTGCGCCTGTTGGTTATTCCGGTGAATGCGCCGGACCCATCGCAGCGCAAAGGTGTCGAGCTGGTGCGCGATGAAATTAAATTGAAAGATCAGGAAGCGCGCGCGGAGATCATTATTAAGAAGAACGAGAATGGCGACGCTGTGAAACTCGGCTGGCTCACGCTGCCCTCGTTCTACGCCGACATGGATCGACATTCCAAGAGTACGACGCGCGACGTCTCGGTGTTGCTGAAGCGTTTGAAGAAGGAAAACATCGCCGGTTTGGTGGTCGATCTTCGCCGCAACGGCGGGGGCTCTCTCGAGGAAGCGATCGGCCTGACGCACCTGTTCTTGAAACCCGGCCCAATCGTTCAAACCAAGGATTACAACGGAAGCATCAGGGTGTCGACCGAACCAGATCCGCCTCTCAACTATTCCGGCCCGTTGGTGGTGTTGACCAGTCGGCAAAGCGCTTCGGCCAGCGAAATTTTCGCGGCGGCGCTGCAGGATTATGGTCGTGCCGTAGTTGTTGGCGACAAGAATACGTTTGGTAAGGGCACGGTGCAGACAATTCTCCCGATCGGGCGGTTTACCTCGTTGCTTGGCAGTCACTCCGAGGACGACGGCGCGCTTAAGCTCACCATCCAAAAATTTTACCGCGTCGCGGGCGGCTCAACCCAGCTTCACGGTGTAGCCTCCGATATTGTGTTACCGAGCTTAACCGACCAGCCGGAGCTGAGTGAGGGTGCGTTGAAAAACTGTCTGCCTTACGACGAAGTGTCCAAGGCACGCTATACCAAATGGTCGGATGGGCATCCGCTTTTCATTGATGAATTAAAACGCCGTTCTGCCGAGCGAGTGGGGCACAACCAGGAATTTCATTACGTGATGGAAGATATGGAACGGTTGCGTCATAAACTTGAGGAAAACCGTATCTCCCTGAACGAAGATTCCCGGCGTAAGGAGTTGCAAGAAGATAAGCTTCGGAAGGAAACGCGATCGAAGGAACGCCTGGCGCGCAACGAGGAAGAGCCCCGCATTTACCGCCTCACCCTCGACACGGTCGACAAACCAAATCTTCAACTGATTATGTACCCAGGCAAGCTGGCTTCGGCGAAGAAAAGCGGTTCAATGAAGGTGGCTCCCGAAGCTGCCGCCGACGAAGATTCAGAGTTGCTCGGAGATGCTAACGACGAGGAGACCAAGGAACCGACGCTCGACCCGGAGCGAGACGAGACGTTGAACATCCTGGCCGATCTGGTCGATCTTTCACGCGGGCCAAAGACGGCCAGTACGAACCGCTGAGTTCTGCTTCTGGGGAGCACAGGCCGCTGGCCGAATGCATCTCGGAATCCTAGCGCGAAGACAAACATCAGAATCAAGTTAGGCCTTGCGATAATCCCAACCCCATTGTGCAGAAAAGGTCTTAAACCGCCTCGTTTTCTCTTCTGTAGTGGCAGCCGTGTCGGCTGCTTCTTTTTAGCTTGCAGGCGACACGTCCGCTACAGCTGCTCACACTGCGATCGCCGCTTTGATTGATGGGTGCGGATTATAGCCGAGCAGCTCGAAATCTTCGAATTTGAAGTCGTTGAGGTTTTTGATTGCGGGATTCAATCTCATCCGCGGCAAAGACCGACAATCACGGGTCAATTGTTCGCGCGCTTGCTCGAGATGATTTTGGTAAAGATGCAGGTCGCCGAAAGTGTGCACGAAATCGCCGGGGGTAAGATCGACAACATGCGCCACCATCATCGTGAGCAGCGAATACGACGCGATGTTGAACGGGACACCCAGAAAAAGGTCGGCGCTGCGCTGGTAAAGCTGACAGCTTAGCTCACCATCCTGCACGTAAAACTGGAAGAGCAGATGACACGGCGGGAGCGCCATCTTCTCGATCTCAGCCGGGTTCCATGCGCTGACGATTAAGCGCCGGCTGTCCGGATTCTTTTTGATCTGCGCGATCACATTGTCGATCTGATCGACGCGCACGCCATTCGCGCCGCGCCAATCCCGCCACTGAGCGCCGTAGACACGCCCAAGGTCCCCTTTTCCGTCCGCCCACTCGTCCCAAATCGTGACGCTATGTTCGTTCAGATAACGAACGTTAGTGTCGCCTCGCAAAAACCAGAGCAGCTCGTAAATGATCGATTTTATGTGCAGCTTTTTCGTCGTCAGCAGCGGAAATCCCGGCCCTAGCGGCCGCAGATTGAATCGAGCTTGCGCACCGAAGACCGAAAGTGTGCCTGTGCCGGTGCGATCGGCTCGCGGCTGACCTTCTTCGAGAACAAGGCGAAGAAGATCGTGGTATTGTCGCACGCGAAAATTTATCGCGAGAGGTGTATTCGCAAAAAGAAAAAACGTTGTAGCGGCGGTTGTCCCTTGGCAAGCCAAGGCTGCTCAGAATTTGCGCTCGCCGCGGCGAGCACTCCGCCGCAATAACTACTCCTGGAACGAAGCGAGTTCTTTTTCCAGCTTTTCTTTGCGCTCGTTCAAGGTCTGCAAACGGAGCTGCCAACGATGAAGCTGAATGTTCATCTGGTTCATCTGACCGGTCACTTCCGTTCGCTGCGATTCATTTTCTTTTAAGCACCGCTTTAACTCGGCAGTCTTTTTGGGATTGGTCGGTGCCGATTCCGCTGGAGGTTTGGTCGTTACTCGTTTACCAGGTACACGGATGACTTTTTCGCATCCTTCACAATTCAACGTCGTACCGGCAGCCGCTCCATCGACCCGATGTGTGTTATGGCAACGCGGGCATTGAAACACGATCTTGCGCGCAGTTGTAGTGCCAGATTTCGTGGCAGACTGTGAACTCATTTGCGGCCCGGTTGACAAGCCGAGCAGCCGCTATACCAGCAGTCAGAAGTCGGAGGTCGGCTTGCCAAGCCGTAGCCCTTGGTAAGCCATAGCTTTATGCGAAGGCTGCTTGGAGAAGGCTGGAGGTTTCGGCACGGCGAATCCGTCCGATGGCGGATCGGAAGTTGGAATTGAGAGGGCGAAAGTCAGCGGGTCGCATTGGCTCGGATAGGCGAATCTGAGCTGGTGAAAGCGAGACGGTTTGTCTCAAATAGATCAGTGCAGTTTTAGTGTCGAGTTTTCATTAGTTACTAATTTACAATTACTTATGCATTGATCGCTGATCGTGGCTTGGCGTTTGCTAAGGAGCCTCATAGGTCGAAGGTTCACATCGGTAAATCCGTCTGTTGGCGGGACTCGATCAAGAAAGGATTTCATTTCATGGCTAAAGTTTTAGGTATCGATTTGGGCACCACCAATTCCTGCATGGCAGTGATGGAAGGTGGCGACCCCGTGGTTTTGGAAAATTCTGAGGGCGCCCGCACGACTCCCTCAGTGGTGGCATTCACCAAGACGGGAGAGCGGCTGGTCGGCCAGGCCGCGAAGCGACAGGCGGTCACGAATCCACAGAACACCGTGTTCTCAATTAAACGGTTCATGGGGCGGAAGTATGAGGAGGTGCACGAGGAACAACAGCGCGTGCCATACAAGATCGTTAAAGCGGCGAACGGCGACGCCCATGTGCAAGTTGAAGCTGGAGGGGAGCGCAAGACTTTTTCGCCGCCGGAAATCTCGGCCATGATTCTATCGAAGCTGAAGGCTGACGCCGAAGCGAAGCTTGGCGAAAAAATCACACAGGCAGTGGTTACTGTGCCGGCGTATTTCAATGACTCACAGCGTAACGCTACCAAAGATGCGGGAAAAATTGCGGGTCTCGAGGTTTTGCGGATTATCAACGAGCCAACGGCCGCGTCGCTCGCCTATGGTCTTGATAAAAAGAAGGACGAAAAGATCGCCGTTTACGATTTGGGTGGCGGTACGTTTGACATTTCCGTTCTTGAGATCGGCGACGGCGTTTTTGAAGTCAAAGCGACCAATGGAGATACGCACCTTGGCGGTGACGATTGGGACGCGAAAGTGATGGATTGGATCGTCGGCGAATTCAAAAAAGACACCGGCATCGATCTGACTAGGCAGCCGGACGCGATCCAGCGCATCAAGGAGGAGTCGGAGAAAGCGAAGATCGCCCTCTCGAGCTCGCAGGAGTACGAGATTAATCTCCCGTTCATTACGGCGGACGCGAGCGGTCCGAAGCATATCCAGAAAAAGCTGACTCGCTCGAAACTCGAGCAGCTCACGGATGATTTGATTCAGCGGACAATTCCGCCGGTGAAAGCGTGCCTGAGGGATGCCAAGATCTCCGAGCGCGACGTGAACGAGCTGGTGCTCGTCGGTGGCATGACCCGCATGCCGAAGGTAGTGGAGACGGCGCGCAGCTTGATTGGCAAAGAGCCGCACAAAGGCGTTAATCCGGATGAAGTGGTGGCGGTCGGCGCGGCCATTCAAGGCGGTGTGCTCAAGGGCGACGTCAAAGACGTGCTGCTTCTCGATGTGACCCCGCTTACCCTCGCGATTGAAACGGCCGGCGGCGTGGCGACACCGATGATTCCACGCAACACCACCATCCCGACGCGGAAGTCGCAGATTTTCTCAACTTACAGCGACAACCAGCCCGGCGTGGAAATCAAAGTCCTGCAAGGCGAGCGGCCGCTGTCGCGTGATAATAAAAATCTCGGTACGTTCCACCTCGATGGAATTCCGCCGGCTCCGCGCGGTGTTCCGCAGATCGAAGTCACCTTCGATATCGACGCCAACGGCATTCTTCACGTTTCGGCGAAAGATCTCGGAACCGGAAAGGAGCAACGAATCTCCATCACCGGTTCGAGTGGCTTGAGCAAGGACGAAGTCGAAAAGATGCGCAGCGAAGCGGAAGTGCATGCCGAAGAAGACAAAAAGGCGAAAGAAGCGATCGAGATCAAGAACAACGCCGACACGCTGGCGTATCAGTGCGAGAAGCAGTTGAAAGAGCTCGGCGACAAGGTCTCGGCCGACAAACGCAAGCCGGTCGAGGATGCGATCGCGGCGGTGCGCGATGCGATCAATCGCAACGATACCGACGCAATCAAGCGCGCTTACGACGATTTACAAAACAGGTTCCAGGACATCAGCGCCGAGCTTTATAAACAAGCTTCAGCGCAAGCCGGGCCACCGCCCGGGCCGCAACCCGGCCCGGAAATGGGTGCGCGTCCCGGCGCGGAACAAGGCGCCGGTAAACGCGGTCCCGCAAGCGGCGGGAGCGACGTAGTCGATGCTGAGTTCGAAGTCGTAGACGAAGACAAGAAAAAGTGATGCGAATTGCGCGATGCAGCAGAGTTCCGGGTAGCGCACTCGTCCCGAGTGCTGGCGACGGCATCTTGCCGTCGCGGACCTGGATTGCGCCGGGGACGGCGTTCGCAGCGGCGAGGGCGCCGCAACCTACATGCGAAGCGCGTGTGCTCCCCAAATGGAGAACTCCGCGATCACGCGCTTTGATTAACCAAAACAATTTGCTGACGGCTGATTCACAGTGAACAGTCGCGGCTCAACCCAAAAAAACCAGAAGGAGTAATAAAACCAACACTTATGGCAACAGTTAACGTAAGACCGCTCGGCGACCGGGTGCTCGTGCAACCGCTCGAAGAGCAGGAAGTTAAAAAAGGCGGGATCATCATTCCCGATACTGCGAAAGAAAAGCCGCAGGAAGGAAAAGTGATCGCGCTCGGCACCGGAAAAGTCGATGAGAACGGTAAGAAGATCGATTTCACGGTGAAGAAAGGCGATCGGGTGCTGATTTCAAAATACGGCGGCACCGAAATTAAGATCGATAACGAGAATTACCTGATCATGCGCGAGGACGACATCCTCGGCATCATCGGTTGATTCCCTCCATCAACAGTCAACCATCAACTATCAACTTAAAATATGGCAGCTAAACAACTACAATTCGATGAAAATGCGCGGCACACGTTGCTGCGCGGTATCGAGAAACTGGCCAAGGCCGTCAAGGCCACGCTCGGACCAAGCGGGCGCAACGTCATTCTCGACAAAAAATTCGGCAGTCCAACGATCACGAAGGACGGCGTAACAGTCGCGAAAGAGATCGAGCTGGAAGATCCGTATGAAAATATGGGTGCACAGCTCGTGCGCGAAGTCGCGTCGAAAACTTCGGATGTCGCGGGCGACGGCACGACCACCGCAACCATCCTCGCGGAATCAATTTACCGCGAAGGTCTGCGTAACGTGACCGCCGGCGCGAACCCGACGTCGTTGCAGCGCGGCATCATGAAAGCCGTCGATGTAATCGTCGAGGAGCTGAAGAAACTCTCCAAAAAAGTGAGCGATCGCACCGAGATTGCACAGGTAGCGACTGTTTCGGCCAACTGGGACAAGACGATCGGCGAGATCATCGCCGACGCCATGGACAAGGTCGGCAAGGACGGCACGATCACGGTCGAGGAAGCGAAATCGATCGAGACTACGCTCGAAGTGGTCGAGGGAATGCAGTTCGATAAAGGTTATCTCTCGCCCTACTTCGTGACCAATGCGGAAGACATGGAGGCGATCCTCGATAATCCGTACATCCTCATTTACGAAAAGAAGATCTCGAGTCTGAAGGATTTGCTTCCGCTGCTCGAAAAAGTGGCGAAAGCCGGACGGCCGTTGCTCATCATCGCGGAAGATGTGGAAGGTGAAGCGCTCGCGACCTTGGTCGTGAACAAATTGCGCGGCACCTTGCAAGTCTGCGCCGTGAAAGCCCCTGGCTTCGGCGATCGTCGCAAGGCGATGCTGGAAGACATCGCGGTGTTGACCGGTGGCAAAATGATCAGCGAAGACCTTGGGATCAAGCTCGAGAACATCAAGCTCGAAGACTTGGGCAGAGCCAAGCGCCTGACCGTGGACAAGGAAAACACCACCATTGTCGAAGGATCGGGCAAGAATGCAGACATCCAGGGCCGTGTTGCCCAAATCCGTCGTCAGATTGAAGAGACGACCAGCGATTACGATCGTGAGAAACTCCAGGAGCGTCTCGCGAAACTCGCGGGCGGTGTTGCCGTCATTAACGTCGGCGCAGCGACCGAGACCGAGATGAAAGAGAAGAAAGCTCGGGTCGAGGACGCATTGCACGCCACGCGTGCGGCGGTCGAGGAAGGCATCGTCGCCGGCGGCGGTGTCGCATTCCTGCGCGCCCAGAAAGCGCTTGAGAACATGCGGGGCCTCGATGCCGATGAGAAAGTCGGCGTCCAGATCGTGCGCCGCGCGATCGAAGAGCCAACCCGTCAACTCGCTGACAACGCGGGCTGCGAAGGTGCGCTCGTGGTCGAGGAAGTCAAGAACCGCAAGGGCAACGAAGGTTACGACGTTTCCGCTGACGAATACACCGACCTGGTGAAGGCGGGCATTGTCGATCCTACGAAAGTGACGCGGACAGCGTTGCAAAACGCCGCGTCGATTGCGGGCCTGTTGCTTACCACCGAAGCACTGGTGACGGAGATTCCTGAAAAGGAAAAGACTCCTCCGATGCCACCGGGCGGCGGCATGGGCGGCATGGATTACTAAGAAATCGAAACAACAATTAACACAGCCGAGCTCGAAAGGGCTCGGCTGTTTTGTTATCTAATTTACGGTCGACAGTTGTAATTCAGCTGGGTTTCATTAGGCAAACGGGCAACGCGCTACATACTTTTCTGGACAGATTTGCCACTTCGGGACTGGCTCTGCGTTTGGGTCTATGCTGGCCGGTGTATGTAGGACAAGTGATTCGCCTACGGTTTTGTCTACGGTCGCGGCAGTCATTTTACCATGCTTATTTTCTAAAATAAGCATATCATAAATATATTATTTTGTCTAATAGCATTAGTATGCTATTGTTAATAGCTTGATCGAGATCTCTGAGCATGACATCGTAAACCGGTTGAGCTTCGACAACCCTTGGTGGTCGTCTACTGACGAAGCTGCTATTCCATATTCGAAGCTTCCTCGCCGGGAGTATTTTTCGCTCTTTAGTCGCCTGGCTTCGGATCGCTCCGTGCGCCGGGCAATTTTGCTGCTCGGTCCACGTCGGGTTGGCAAGACTGTGATGCTCTATCAGTTTATCAACGAGCTGTTAAAAGCAGGAACTGCAGGCAATACAATCGCTTTTTTGTCGCTCGAAACGCCTATATATACGGGCATACCTCTAGACAAGCTGCTGCGGCTTTTTACTGAACGATTTGGGCATCTTCGTTCGGCGCCACTCTTTATAATTTTCGACGAAATCCAGTATCTGCGAGATTGGGAAGTACATCTAAAGTCGCTGGTTGATAGTTATCCATCGATTCAGTTTGTTGCCTCAGGTTCTGCAGCGGCCGCACTTCGGCTGAAGAGCCGCGAGTCAGGGGCCGGTCGATTCACAGAATTTCTCCTGCCGCCTCTGACGTTCGCGGAATATCTGCGGTTTATAGGTCGGGATGATGAACTAATTGCGTTGACCGTATCGCCGACCGGCGAGAGACACTTCACCCCTAAAGCAGGCATCGAAGTGTTGAACGCCGAGTTCCTGAAATATCTGAACTTTGGTGGCTATCCCGAAGCGGTCTTCAATCCGACTGTGCAGCAGGACAGTGGCAGATACATCAAGAGCGACATTATCGACAAGGTGCTGTTGCGCGATCTGCCACAGCTGTACGGAATTCGTGACGTCCAAGAGCTGAACCGCCTTTTCACAACTCTGGCATACAACACAGCAAACGAAGTGTCGCTCGACGGTCTTTCGAGAATGTCCGGCGCTTCTAAAACGACGCTTACTCGGTATTTGGAATATCTGGAAGCCGCTTTCCTAGTTAAAAGGATCTACCGAATCGACAACACAGCTCGCCGGTTTCAGCGCGCGACATTCTTTAAGGTATATCTTACGAATCCTAGCATGCGCTCCGCGCTTTTTGGGACATTAGCGGATGACGATCAATCAATGGGCGCGTTGGCTGAGACTGCGCTTTTTGCGCAGTGGTTCCACAGTCCCGAATTTATCGAGCACATCCATTATGCGCGGTGGCCGCAAGGCGAGATCGATATGGTGGCGCTTCACAACAAGACCCAAAAACCAGCGTGGTGTGTAGAAGTTAAATGGTCGGATCGACCCGCAAGCGATCCACGCATTTGCAAACATTTGGCTGCGTTCTGTTGCAATCATCAGCTCAAGGGGCCATTAGTTACGACCCGCACCGCAGAGGGCAAGGTCAAGTGTGGGGATTTCTTCATACGTCTGTATCCAACGAGCCTCCAGGTTTACGCTGTTGGATGCAATCTGTTAGAAACAAAGGCAACGCAATTGAGCGGCGAGGCGCAGGCGCAGGCTGCGCGACAGCCGGAGTTGAAGCTATTGTAACTGCGGGCGGGAATGGGTCGGTTGGGGAGGAAAATTGAGATTCCACCATTGGTGAAGCGACGGCTGGCAAGGTCGAAAAACTTCGGAAGATCACCAAGCCGGAGGAACTTGTGCGCGAATTGCGCTACGTTCAGACATGCTACCGAACTACGAGGATCTATTGATCAAGCGCTTCGAGCAGCCGGATGAAGTGCGCACATTCGAAAAGGGGAAATTCGAAACAGTGAAGATCGGAGCGATGACGATTGGGCGCGCGAGTTATGAACCGGGATGGAAATGGTCGACGCATGTGGGAGCAGTGACCGGCGCGATGTTCTGCGAAGTGAAACACATCGGCTTGGTTGTGTCCGGATGCGCCGCCTGTCAGATGAAGGACGGGCGCTATTACGAAATGCGGGCGGGCGATTTGTTTTACATCGGTCCCGGCCACGACAGCTGGGTGGTGGGCAACGAGCCGTATGTGTCGCTCCATTTCCTGGGCGCCGAACATTACGTGCAGCGAAGCCGCTAAGAACAAATTGACCGCGGATTTCGCGGATTACACAGATGAATTTGCGGCTGAGGACAGCCGCCGCTAGAATTTTCGGCAAATGAGTTTGGCAGAGATCAAGAGCGCTATTGAACGGCTCTCGTTTGAAGAGCGCGCGCAGCTTGCGGCGTGGTTGCATGGCTGGAACGACGACGAGTGGGATGAGCAAATGAAGCGCGACATTGCTGATGGCAAACTCGATGATGTCCTTCGTGAAGTGGAAGATGATATCAAAGCAGACCGGCTCCGCGATATGCCGTGAGGTCCAAAGCGCATCGGCGATTCTGGCATGCCTTCAATAGATTGCCGGCCCACGTCCAATGTCTCGCTCGAGAAAAATTTCACGTTTGGAGCCGTGACCCATTTCATCCGGCGATGCAATTCAACCGGCTTGCCGGTAATGTCTGGTCAGTCCGAGTCGGAGATCACTATCGCGCTGTAACACGCCGTGACGGTGGTCTCATCGTCTGGTTCTGGATCGGGACACACGAGGAATACAACAATCTTATCAGGCAAATTCGCTAGTTGGGTGACGATCCCCGATGGCTCGATTCTGAACCTAGGGCGTTGTGTCCCTCGGCGGTTAGGACTCGTCGGTCGCGGCGCAGGTTGGTAGAACGGCCGCGTGAGCGACGTTGATCAAGAGAAGGCAGATCAGTCTTCAAACTTGTTTGAGGCCGAACTGCGTCGACAGATTCTCGCGAGCGAGCGGGAACGCGCCGGCCTGCAGACACTAATGGGCCTGGGGATTTTCGTGACCATTAGTGTGGTCAGCATCATTCACATCGCCAGAGGGCAACCTTTGCCGGCGTTCAAGTGGGCCCTCGCCGTAACGGCAATGGCCACGGTTTATGAGTGGGCCGTGCGACAGTTGTTCGATCGATACCTTCGTAAAAGATCGACAAGTACCGGTGTTGATTCGGTATCTCAATGTCGCAATCGAAACGAGTGTCCCGACTCTTGTCCTAGTCGGGTTCGTGCACACCATGAATCCCGATGTCGCGCTCGCCAGCGCCGCCGTGCTCACCTACTTCTTTTTCATCATCCTGTCGGCGTTGTCGCTTGATTTTCGACTGAGTGTCTTCGCCGGCGTCGTAGCTGCAATCGGTTACCTCACGCTCGTGTTGATCTTCCGCGATCAGTTGCCATTTGCGACGGGCGGGCCGCCGGAACGCAAGGTCGCTCACGTGATGCGTCCGGTGTTTCTCCTGTTTGGCGGAATAATCGCCGGGTTGGTCGCAGCGCGCATTCGCGCTGGGATTTTGCGATCGCTGCACGCAGCCGAGGAGCGACGGCGCATCGTGCAAATGTTTGGGCAACATGTTTCGCCCGCAGTCGTGAACCAACTGCTCGCACAACCCACCGGAATCCAATCGGAGCTGCGCGATGTCTGTATTCTCGTCTTCGACATTCGTGATTTCACGGGCTTTGCCGAAACGGCGTCGCCGGACGCGATCGTGAATTATTTGAACCGATTGTGGGGCAAGGCGGTCGGAATCGTGAATCGACATCATGGGATCGTAAACAAATTTCTCGGTGACGGATTCATGGCCGTATTCGGCGCGCCGCTCGTCATGGGCAATCATTGTCAGAACGCCGTGAACGCTGCCCGCGAACTTGTCGCCGACATCAAGCGCGCGACCGATGCGGGCGAAATTCCGCCGACACGCATCGGCATAGGCCTGCATTCGGGCGAAGCGTTGGTCGGCAATATCGGTTCGGCCGAGCGCCGCGAGTACACGGTCATTGGCGATGTGGTCAATGTGGCCTTTCGGATCGAGCAATTGAACAAGGAGCTGAACTCGAGCTTTCTCGTTTCGGAATCGGTGCAGGAAAAGTCTGGCAACGTCGCAAGCGGGGAGCCTTCCGCATCCTTGCCAATCCGCGGGCGAACCGCATCCGTTCGAATTTACAAACTCGGCTGACGCACAACCACGCCGCTAAGATCGACCCGCCTTCACCGAGGTTACGGCGGGGCAGGCTCGCCTTCACCGCGGCCACCTTCTGTTCCCAGATTCGTGATTTATCTGTGAAAATCCGTGTTAATCTGTGGCTCGTCTTTGCGCTTCTGTTCCCGCTTGTTTCACGTGAAACAAGCGGCTAAGTTTCGCCTCCATTCGCGGTAAGAGCTTCATGGACAAGTACGTTTCGAATCTGATAGCCGAGGTAAAGGCCAAGAACCCGGTTGAGCCGGAATTTCACCAGGCCGTGGAGGAAGTGGTCACTTCGCTCAGACCGGTGTTGGAGCAACACCCTGAGTATCAAAAATCGAAGGTTGTCGAACGAATCATCGAGCCGGAAAGGGTGATCATGTTCCGGGTGCCCTGGCAGGATGATGCCGGCGAGCTGCACGTCAACCGCGGGTTTCGCGTGCAGATGAACAGCGCGATCGGCCCGTACAAGGGTGGCCTGCGATTTCATCCCACGGTCAATCTCGGGATCCTGAAATTCCTCGCGTTCGAACAAGTCTTTAAGAATTCGCTCACGACGCTGCCGATGGGTGGCGGCAAAGGCGGTTCCGATTTCGATCCCAAAGGCAGAAGCGACCTCGAGGTGACGCGCTTTTGTCAGGCGTTCATGTGCGAGCTCTTCCGCCACATTGGCCCGGATACGGACGTGCCCGCTGGCGACATAGGCGTTGGCGCGCGGGAGATCGGCTTTCTCTTCGGCATGTACAAGAAGCTCAAAAATGAGTTTACCGGCGTGATGACGGGCAAAGGACTCACCTGGGGCGGTTCGGTGATCCGGCCGGAAGCGACTGGCTACGGCGCGGTCTATTTCGCCGGCGAAATGCTTAAGACGCGCAAGGAAGAGCTCACAGGCAAGACAGCGCTCGTTTCCGGTAGCGGCAATGTCGCGCAATACACAATCGAAAAACTCATTTCGTTAGGGGCAAAGCCGGTCACGGTTTCGGATTCAAGCGGCTACATTTACGACGAAGAGGGGATCACGCGCGAAAAGCTGCGCTGCATCATGGATCTGAAGAATGTTCGCCGGGGTCGAATTGCCGAGTACGCGGAGCAGTTCAAGTCTTCGACCTACACACCGCGCGATCCGAAGCTGGATTACAATCCGCTTTGGAATTGCAAGGCGCAGTGCGCGTTTCCATGCGCGACCCAGAACGAAATCAATGGCAAAGACGCCGACAATCTTCTCAAAAACGGCGTCTATGTTGTCTGCGAAGGTGCAAACATGCCGACAACGATCAACGGCATCAATAAGTTCCTTGAGGCGAAGATTCTTTTCGGTCCGGGCAAAGCGGCTAACGCCGGAGGGGTCGCGATCTCTGGTTTGGAAATGGCACAAAACAGTATGCGCATCTCGTGGACGCGCGAAGAAGTGGACAACCGCCTCTACAACATCATGAAAACGATTCATGACGTCTGCTATCGTACAGCGGAGAAGTACGGCACGCCCGGCAATTACGTCAACGGCGCCAATATCGCAGGGTTCCTCAAAGTCGCCAACGCCATGATGGACCAGGGGCTGGTCTGAAGAAGTGATCGGTGATCGGTGAACGGTGATCTGTGATCTGGGGGAATGACCGCGGATAGGAACATAGACTTTCAGTCTGTGTGCCCAGCGGGTTTGCAGCCCGCTCTGTCCACTAGGTCACCAGAACAGCGGGCAGCATGCCGCGCTGGCCACACAGGCCACAGGCCTATGTTCCAACACGTTTGCGGATAGTGGCGTACGGCGATTACTTCAACCCATGAGAACCTACCCGAAAAGCCCTGGGGAAATGACCAAGGGCATGATGTATTTCCCGCGGATGCTGGACAAAATCCGGCTGCACTTGGGCGGCGAGCTGCACGAGGATTACCAACAGAACTTTGGCGCGCCGCAGACAGCCGACAGCGCGTGTTGCAACTTTCTGCGCGTGCGTCATCGGGATCTGATCGAACGCGTGAGGCAGGGGGGCACAGACGAGGAAATTCTCGAGTGGTGCTTCGAGAAAGGTCGCCGACTGAATGAAGGCGACCTTTTTGTCTGGAACGGATTTGCTTCGAAACTAGGCTGGCGCGATGCGATCACGCCGCGATTGGAGCAGCGAAAGAAAGAGATGGGAATCGCGGATCGAGTAGACATCCAATGCATTCCGGACCTGATCGACTTCGACGAGCAACGGATGAGATAAACCGCCGATCACGCGGATTTTCACAGATGCGACTTTTCTACTCGCTCTTTCTGTGCCTTGCCAGCGCCGCCGCCCAAACGGAGCCATCTTCGAAATCGAGTGTGAACGAATCTCGGGCTCCGAAGCCGACTTCGACGCCGACTGTATTTTCGGGTCAAACGCTGGCGGAGTTGAAACAGCTGCAACAAGCGGCGTTGAGTAGCGACTACGCGTATCGGCAGGTTGCGCATCTTGCGAACAATATTGGGCCGCGTTTGAGTGGCTCGGCGCAGGCGGCAAAAGCGGTTGAATACGTCGCGAGCGAATTAAAAGCGATTGGCTGTGATGTGCAGCTCGAGAAAGTGATGGTGCCGCATTGGGTCCGCGGCGAAGAAACCGCCGCACTCGTCCAGTTTCCCGGTCAGGCTGAGAAGACGACGCAAAAGATTGTGCTGTGCGCGCTGGGTGCGAGCATAGCGACACCGCCGGGCGGACTTACCGCTGAAGTCGTTGCCGTTAAAAACTTCGATGAATTGAAGTCGTTAGGTCACGACAAGGTCGCGGGCAAGATCGTCCTTTTTAATTACCAATTCGATAAACAAATGGCGGCGGAAGGCCGGGGCGGGGAAGCCTATGGCCAAGCGGTGGTGTATCGCAGCGACGGGCCGGGCGCGGCAGCCCGACAAGGTGCGGTGGCGTGTTTGATTCGTTCGGTCGGCGGCACGGACTATCGGATCCCGCACACTGGGCAAACAAATTACGCCGGCGACGCGCCGAAGCTTCCGGCGGCGGCGGTCACGGCAGAAGATGCGGACCTGATTGTGAATCTTGTGCAGCAGGGCACAGTCAAAATGAAACTGGTTTTGACGCCGCAAACCTTGCCGGACGTCGAAAGCGCGAACGTGATTGGCGATATTAAAGGCAGCGAACATCCGGAGCAGGTGGTGATTGTCTCTGGCCACCTTGATTCCTGGGACCTCGGCACGGGCGCCACTGACGACGGCGCCGGCGTTGCCGTCTCGATGGAAGCCGCGCATCTCATCCAGCAATTACATTTGAAGCCGAAGCGCACGATTCGGGTGATCGCGTGGATGAATGAAGAGAACGGCTCGGCCGGCTCAAAACAGTACGGCAAGGATCACGAAAAAGATTGGGCGAACCATTTCGCCGCGATGGAGACCGACAACGGCGCAGGTCATCCGATTGGGCTCAATATCAAAGGCAAACCCGAAATTAAAACGATGCTGGCGCCGGTCGTGGCCGTGTTACAGGAATCGGGCGCTGGCGGCGTGAATTTCGCCGAACACATCGGGGCCGACATCGAACCGATGGAAAAAGCCGGAGTGCCGGCGTTCAGTCCAATCCAGGACAGCCGCTTTTATTTTAACTATCATCACACCGCGGCCGATACGCTCGATAAAATCGTTCCCAAAGAGTTGGCTGAAAACTCCGTCGTCGTCGCAGTGGCAGCGTACGCGCTGGCGAACATGGAGCAGCCGTTGCCCCATTGATTATTTGATCGCGTTTTTGCGCGGATTTCAGTCTCATTCGCGAGTGCAGGCTACGGCTGGGAAGCTTCCGGTCAGCGCAATCTTGCTCGCGATGGTTGCGGCCGTGTTTGGCGGGCTCATCGGCGCAATGGCTGGCGGGCTCATCGGCTCGCTCCTGGCCAGCGCGACGCATGTCCCGGCGCGGGAAGGCGAATCGGGATATTTCATAATTTTCATCGCGCTGATCGCAATCGCGATTGCGACTCCGGCCGCCGTTCTACTCACGCTCTATTGGCGCGGCGTGCGAAAATTGTGGCTGCTGCTCGGATCGATTATCACTTTCGCCGGAATTTTCGCGTTGGCCGCGGTCGGGTTCGGTCTTTGGTACATGATGCAGCCGCATATACTCAACGCAAACGGCCCTACGCCGCGCCTCGAGTTTGAGGTCAAAGCGCCTGATGGCATGGGCCTACAAACGCTTTCTGATGTCCAGGCTGAGCTCGACACCGACAGAAACGTGATGCCGGCCGACTGGAGCGGCGTAAGCAACAATCAAAATCCGGGCGTCCGCGCTGGCGCAGTTGATCTCTATTTTCGGACGTCCCAGCGATTATTTGTCCTGAAATTTCAAAGTCACGAAGACCGCATCTTTCGACTTAAATTTCCGGCGAACCCAATGAAGCCGAAATATCGCGAGTGGTCAGACTGGCAAAATCCCGACTTTGTTGCCAAGCCTGACGATCAGCCGGCACGCTATTCCGGCAGCGCCAATTACCAGATTCGTTACCGCGTAGCTTATCAGCAATAAGGTTGCGGCGGTTTTTCGGAAACGTGTCAGGCAACGTTGTCGCCGACGCGGAGGCTCATCCCCATGACGCGGAAAATAGAGTCACGCTTTTTCAGGTAACCGGGCGAATCGAGATGGCGTGGGCGCGGGAGGTCGACATCGACGACTTCCTGTACCGTTGCCGGGCGATTGCTCATGACCAGGACCCGGTCCGCCAGTTGCACCGCTTCCTCAATATCGTGAGTGACAAAAAGAATTGTTTTCTTCTCGGTTTGCCAAATGCGGATGAGATCGGTCCGCATTTTTAACCGGGTCAGGAAGTCGAGCGCGCCGAACGGTTCGTCCATGTAAATGATGTCCGGGTTGGCGGCGAGCGCCCGCGCGATTTCGACGCGCTGCCGCATCCCACCCGACAGTTCATGGGGGTAGGCATTCTCAAAACCGGCCAGACCCACCATCTCGATATAGCGCGCGATGATCTGATTGCGCTGCCCTTGATTTTGTTTGCGCAAGCCGAATCCGACGTTCTCGGATACATTCAGCCAGGGGAAAACGCCGTTCTCCTGGAAAACAAAGATCCGGCGAGGATCAGGCCCGCTCACTGGTTCGCGTTCGACCAGCACTTCACCGGATGTCGCTTCGATGAAGCCGCCGACGACGTTGAGGAGGGTTGATTTTCCGCAACCGCTCGGCCCGACAATACAGACGAACTCACCCTGGGCCACCTCGGCGCTGATGTTTTGCAAAACCTCGACGCAATCGCCGTTTCGCTTGCCAGAGAAAGTCATCGAAACGTTGCGAATAAGAACGGCCGAATCTGTCCCTTTCATTTACTGCAAAAGGAAAACGCCGAACATCCAACATCGAACATGCAACATCGAAGGTTGAAGATTCATTGCTTTCTCAAGGTGGTCTCTTCGCTGTGTTTCTCGGCGGTACGAATGCTGGAAGCAAAAATACGGATAAGCTCAACCGTCTCGCCAAGCAGCGGCTCGACGGCGCTCGCTGGAAGCACCGGGATGCGCGCGACGAGACGCAGCCAGCGTTTGGTCTCACTCAGTTCTTTTAAGCAGACCTTGAGTTTATGAATGAAATCGGCGGGCGACTCTGCTGATTCAGCTTCGCCGTGGTTTGGAAGCGGCGATGTACCGGAACGCAGGAGCTGGGCGGCGATGTGATTGCCGGCGCGAGTTTTCGGAAGTTCCTCCACCAGCCGGACAACCGCCGCGGCGTAATCCAGGAGACGATCCTCTAAATCAAAAACGCGTTCTTCGACTCGCAACGCTGTTTCGTGATCACTAGCGCTGTAATGCTTCCGATATTCAGCATTCGATGTTCGGAGTTGGATGTTTTCTTTTTTCATCGACGTTCGGCGTTCGATGTTGGATATTCGATGTTTTCTTCTCTCATCTCCGTTTTCCCGCGTAGCCCCAGCGCACCTCATCAAACTTCTCCAGTTGCCTGACGAGGAGATCGAGTGACAGACCGATCAAGCCGATCATGACCATACCGGCGACGACGAGATCGTAGCGTTTGCCGGCGTTGCGCGCGTCGATGATGAGGTAACCCAGGCCGCTATTGACTGCGATCATCTCTGCCGCCACCACCACCAGCCAGGCTACGCCCAGGGCAATGCGAATCCCGGTGATGATCTGGGGTAAACAGGCGCGAAAGATGACCTGCCGAAAAAGCTCGCCGGTACTCAATCCGAAGTTTTGCGCCGCGCGAAGGTAAACCAGCTGCATGTTTTGAACCGCAGCGATGGTCGCCACCGTAATCGGGAACACGCTAGCCAGAAAAATGAGAAAGATCGGTGCGAGATCGCTGACCCCGAACCAGAGAATTGCGACCGGGATCCATGCGATCGGCGAAATCGGTCGAAAAATCTGGATAAGCGGATTGAAGGCTTGAAAGGCCCGCGCGTACCAGCCGAGTACGAGTCCGAGCGGGATGCCGATAACAACGGCGAGTGTGAAGCCCCACGAAACCCGAAAAAGTGACGCGACGATATATTTAAAGAGCAGCCCTTTCTGGATGAGCTCGACAATGCCGGCCACCACATCTCGCGGCGTCGGGAAAAGGTCGCTATGCGACCAGCTGACAGCCATGCCCCAGAAAATTAGGAACAAAGCTGCCCTCCCCACCG
>JACXTT010000677.1_pt1 | contig 58190 bp, 68 predicted proteins | sample 9270951 | NCBI WGS metagenome assembly JACXTT01 (sample SAMN15532306, study PRJNA645909) | rock metagenome | isolation source: weathered quartz diorite | place: Puerto Rico | collected 2017-06-21
TTCTTTCTTATCGTAAATTCCTCGTGACGCTATAGTTGTTACCAATGCATCGTTTCTTACCCCGCGCATCTTCATGCATAGGTGCTCTCCCTCTGCTATCACAATGACACCCTTTACGCTTTCGCCATATAGTTCATCAGCAATATTTTTTGTAATTCTTTCTTGTATTTGTAATCTGGCAGAATATTTCTCTACAAGCCTAACCAATTTGGATATTCCGAAGACCTTTCCATTTGGTACATATGCTATTGTTACTTTTCCGAAAAATGGCAACATGTGGTGTTCACACATGGAATAAAACTGTATATCCTTGGCAATAACGACATCCGAGTCTTCTGAGAATTTGACGGTCAATTCAGATTCTGCGTCATACCCTTTGAAGATCTCCTCATACATGTCTGCTATCCTGCTTGGAGTATCAGCTAAACCCTCTCTTGTTGGGTCTTCTCCTATCTCTGCAATTAATTCGCGTATAAGTCGCTTTACTCTGTCCTTGTTCATCATGGAGCTCCTATGAATTTGTGAAGCTGTGGCACTATACGCACCTCTTGGTAATAAGCATGAATTACATCATAAAAGTTTAGGAGACGTTCCAAACTTGGCTCTGATATACCATAGCTTGGCTGTATTATAAATCCTGCAATGGATGACTTTGACGCAATATTAAAAATTCTCTCAAGAAGTTTCTTAAAGGGGTCAAGTTCTGTCTTGGCACTTATTACCACTTTGATATAAGTAACTTTTTTTGATTCTAAAGCTAGCTTCAAGCATTCAAGCTCATTTTCCAAGAGTTTAGAATAATGTTTTAAATCGACAAACTCTGAATCAGGGGTCTTAAATTCAATCTTAATAAAATCAATGGATGGAAGTACTTGGGCAAATCTTGTTGAATCATAGCAAGATGATTCAAGATAGGTGGGAATCTTCTTTATCTGAATAAATTTTGCTAATTCTGTTACTGCTTCGGATTGTACTAGTGGATCGCCACCAGTAAAATTTACCTTGTAAGTGTTCTTCTCTAAACTCTTTTCAATCATCTTTTTTGCTTCTTCTAGTTCGTATTCTTGACCAGAATTCAGAGGTATAGCCTCTTTTGTGTCACAATAAAAGCATTTGAAGGGACAACCAGCTAGTCTAACAAAAAGAGTCTTCGTGCCATATAATAGGCCTTCACCTTCAATGGATGTGAATATTTCGTAGAGTCTTACTTTCAAGCGATCGATCTGTGCTTGTTCAATATTTATTTAATTGGATTTTGTGACCAATAATTTTTACCAAAACGATTTATTTGTTAAACTGAGATCTCTTGCAGTGCACAAACTCATTTTTTTGTTTGGATTTTTCATTGCTATGTCGTTTCTGAGTTACAAAGATGTAAACGCTGTCACGATGTCAGCTGTGCCGCAACAGCCAGTTTTTGGTCCAAATGACTGGATAAAGATTAACCTTAGCATTAAAGAGTACAGCGGGGGCCCAATTACTTGGGTAGCACACAGACCAAATAGTTCAGACATATCAGGTCAGATTCATGATATAGGTATGGGAACCATGGTACATCAAATTATACGCGATGCGTATGACAATTCCTTTGGCATGTGGTCAATTGATTACATGTACAATGGCATAAAGGACACGGTTCAGTTTAAAGTCAATCCTATAATATTAACTGTTTTTACTGATAAGGAATTGTATTATGAACCTGATAAAATGCAAATAAACATCACTACATCTTACTACGTTCCTAATGCAAATTTGGCCCAATCATATCATCTGAATTTTTTCGATAAAAAAGGAAATCCTGCAAAAGAGATTCCACAAACAGACATTAGCATACTTGAGCCAAGTATTGTGTATGAGTTTCCTTTACTCAAGTTTGCAAAATATAATCCATCTGGATCATACAAACTGAAAGTCCAGTATTATAACACTACTACTGAGAAATCATTTCTTTTGGGCGATATATCGAAATTGATGGAAGTAAGGGCACAAACCAATTTATCCGCATATAATCAAAGTGATAATGTCATACTGGACCTAGTTTTTACCAGAGTAAAAGAGTCTAGTGGTACCTTGAAAATAACAGATCCCTCTGGAAATATAACTAATAGTCAATTTCATGTAGAATCCGTCCATACTTCTTTAGTTCTAAGAGATGTTACAGAGAAGGTGGGGACCTACAAGTTTGAGGTTCAGTACGCAGGTGCTACTAAGACGGGATCATTCAATGTTGCACCAAGAACTCAAAAGATACCAGACATTGATCTAGAAATTCTTCTTGATAAGCAAAATTATATGCGAGATGAAATTATTCATGCAAAAATTCACACATCTGAAATCATTGCAAATTCAATAGACATCTGGGTGGCAGACCCGAACGGCACACAATACTCTCAGCTAACCATGGGAATGGTTAGCAATGATATGATATTACCACACAAAATAGCTAAGAATTATGCCACTGGAACTTGGAAATTCTATGTTAATTATGGAGGAGTAATAAGATCAGCGTCTTTCTATGTTACCGGCGCCCAAGCGGATAATAGAGAGATGCTTGACACAAAGAAATTTGTTATTCCCACTTTTTCAACTAAACTTAGTTATGCAAATCTCAGTGAACCAGTTGGTATTGCTATAGACTCTGATGATAATGCTTATGTTGTAGATTCTGGACACGCCAGGGTGGTGCGGTTTTATCCCAATGGAACCTTTGCTCTTAGTTGGGGAGGCGAGGGATCATTGAACGGTCAATTTAAACATCCCACTGGCATATTTCTAAACAAAAATTATGTTTTTGTTGCAGATTCTGGAAATGCTAGAATTCAAATGTTTGATAAAAATGGAAATTTCCTGAATGCTTGGGGGATCTATGGTATCGGACCTTCCATGTTTCATGTCCCAATTGCATTAGCCTCAGACCAGATTGGTGATCTATTTGTGGTAGATTCCGATCGAAACACTATTCAAATATTTGGCATCGGAGGCGTTTACAAATATCAGATACAGTCACCAATTGCAAAATACTCAAGTTTCTCAGCCATAAAAGCAATAGCGTTTGACTCGGGAGATGATTTCTATGCAGTATCTAGCGACGATAGGATTCTAAAGTACTCGAGTATTGGTAATTTCATAAACTTCGCTGGTTCTAGTGGTGTTGAGGATGGTAGATTCAGTAATCCTGCAGCAATAGCTGTCGACTCAAAAGACAATTTTTATGTAGCAGATTCTGGTAATCATAGAATTCAAAAATTTGATAATTATGGAAACTTTGTCTTAAGTTGGGGTTCAGAGGGAATAGGTCCTGGACAATTTGAAAACCCTTCTGCACTTGCAATTGATTCTATGGGTAACATTTACGTGGCAGATGAGAAAAATAATAACGTACAAAAATTTTCGTATGCTGAATCTAATAAAATAGCTACACCCACTTGGGTGAAAGATACCGCCCTGTGGTGGTCAGTTGGAATCTCAAATAAGACTGACTTTGCGCAGGGAATTAGATTCATGATAAGGCAAGGCTTGATACAGGCTCCTCTAGCCACTGAAATAAACGCAGTAAAAGTTCCTGAATGGCTGAAATCTAATGCACGATGGTGGTACTCTGGAGATATTGACGACAGTACATTTGCCATGTCGATTCAATATTTGCTTAAATCAGGAATTGTAAAGGTTTAGGATGCAATATGAGGTGCTTTCCTGGTAAACAAACCAGCTATGAAGATGAGTGAACCTAATATTCCAATCAAACTTCCAATGAATTCTATTGTATCATTCAGATCTGCTTGTGTCGGGGCTAAAACTACTGCAAGTAATGCACCGATTACTATCATTGGAATTCCGACACCTACGGAGATTTTTTTAGAAGCCACCTTTTTTTGTCCCCTCAAAATCTATATGAATTTTATGAAAAACTTGTACACATTTAGGACAATAAAGCCAGTTTAGACCAGAATTTTGTGGCCTTTTTAATCTGATTCATCGTGTTTATTTTTCACAGAGCTTTTATGTCCCTGCTTTTTGTCAAAGTTTTTTTTTGTAGATTCTTGTTGTCCTGAGGCAACATTACTTGAGGTCGATTGATTAGAATCGGTTTTTTTTGTTACGGGATCATTACCTATTTTGGTGGAATTAGGTGTAGTAGTATTGGTAGAATTCAATGGTTTAGAATGGTTTGATGTTGTGGTGGACAGTTTCGTTGTGGTGGAATTGGTTGATGTTTCGTTAATGGGTTTTGTGATAGTAGAATTTGTCACTGTTTGATTAACGACTGTAGATGAATTTGTCGTAATGGGTTTAATCTCTGTTGTATTACCGCTAGTGCCAGTAACATTATTTGAGTTGATAGTTGAGGATTGCTCAGAATTCGCTTTTGTCTGTGTCCTTTCTTTTTGATAGGATTCAAGTGATTTTATTACTTGTATTGCTTCATCTACCTGCCCTTCTGATACAAGCTTCCTTAGCTTAGCAACCAATTCTTGGGGATTTACTTCTTGAGTTGCATTGGTATTGTTCTGCACAGGAGGAACAGGTATGGGTGGTGTAGGTTGCACATTGTTAATTAAATTTGGCATGGTTTCGTTGAATCTTTGTATTTCCTTTTCCGTAAAGTCCTTAGCTCTATCTGATGTTCGTTGCTTTGCAATCAGCGTAAGTGAATGATGCGCATCGTTTACGAATTGTTCTGCGCTTTGAATTGCTTTTGATGCGCTTGTGATATCACCGGCATCAAGATCTTGTCTTGCAGTCTGCACAAATTGGTCAAGCTGAGAAAAGTCAATATCAACTTGGTTTGCATTGGCTATGGTTTTCAATCTCTTTCCAATGCTGTCCATTCTAATAATTTCACTTTGTAATTGGACGATATCTGGATTCTGTTGATCAGTAGATGCTGTAGAATTAAGAGAATTTATTTTGTCATTTGTTGCTTTGAAGAACTGCATTGCGGAAAGAAAGTGCTGTTTTGCTGATGCCACGTCTTGATTGTCTACAGACTTGGCTAGATCGTCAGTTTCAGAGGACCCTTGATTGTAAAGATTAGTTATTTCATTAGGTACATTATTGATCTGTGAGATGGTTATGCTAAGATGATCTCTAGCCTGACTTGCAATACTAAGCAAGGTATCTAGCTGTGGATCTGCATAAGATTGAGCAGGAATACTCAATATCATAGTCCCAACCAAGGCAATTAGAACAAAGGAGAGAGTTTTCATTCTTGCCCTTCCTCCTGAATTTTTCGTAACTTTATAAGATTTTGTTGATCCACTTTCTCAATTTCAACAACGCCCTCCCTTTCAAGTCGTTTTACAGCGCGCCAAGTAGTAGTACGTGGTAATAGGAATTTCTTACGCAGTTCACTTTCGTATACTCTACCCCCCTTTTCAGAAATAAATGTAATTATCTCCTTATCATCGTGGCGAAGCTCAGGTTTAACTTTGAAAATTGTTTCTTTATCAGGTGGAACGTAATTGTCTTTTGGTAGTTCAGTAACAGTTACTAGCCTGGTTCTGGATTTCTTGATAATAAGAAATGCAGTAGCACCTGCTGCTGCAATTACACTTGCAACTAATATCGGAATGGTATTATCTGAAGGATTTGTGGTGTGCGTCTCCTGTTGCTCTTGCATTGCTAAATTCTTTGCTGTATTAGCTAATGCTTCTGCATCCGCATATTTTCCCTGGTTAAAAGCCAAGTTGGCCTCGTCAAGTTTTGCAGAAGCCATCGGGGTCTTAATATCCTGCAAATTAAGACTAGAAATGAAATCATGAGCTTTTTGGATCGCCGAAGTCGCAGTTTCTTTAGTGCCTAATACACCAAAGATATAGTTAATGTCTGCTACTCCAGCGGGTAAGGAAATAAGTGATTGATCATCAACCACCTGCATGTTTAGTGGTGTTGTACTCATGCCAACAATTACTGTGTTTTTTGGCAACAGCACAGAATAATCAACAAGTGAATTTACATGAAATGTCCATGTCTTGCCGCTTTTTGATACTAGGTCAGGTGTATCATAATCCACTTTGATTGTGGAGGCCCCGAGAGTCTCTATTACTGCCACATTGTTGTCTATTTTATTTGAAAGCAACGTTCCGTTTTCATCTGCGACAACAAGATTATTCTCAGAATTACCGTATAGATTGAGAGTATAATCTGGTGATTGTGGGTCTACATCGGTTTGATAGAAAACATGAGCTGTCCCATCTGCATATACAGTAAAATCAAGAACTTTAGATGAGCTTAGAGCATATTGAACGAACGAAGAGAGTGCAATTAAACAAAAACATGCGGCTACTATTGGTGCCCTTACCATAGTTGTGAGAATATGAGTGAACCTTACAAAAAGCATTCCTTCTAGTGATGCATCTTGGGCTGGGAGCATCGAGGTTTCTTGGTTCATTATCTCAATACCGTAAGTTCATGCCTTGTACTATGTTCTGAAATCTCTGGAATTCTTGGAAGAATCTAATGCCCTTTTCTGTAATCTTAAATAGTCTATTTCGTTCGGCTTTCATTGATTCTACCAAACCTGCATCTATCAGCTTTTGGCATTTTTCAAGCACAGCATAGTGCGAGAGATTTGCTCTTCGTGATATAGCAGAGACAATTACTCCTTGTGTTCCGCCGTCCATGGTCACACCCAGGATGTCTGCGATGATTCCCATTTCAGACCTGTATTGTTGTTTTGACATGGGGGTCCTATGGAAGCGATGTTTTATCAGGGACATCGTGAAACGGCATAGCGGAACGCATAGCGGAACGGCTATTTCATGCATAAAATGGAGCAAATTTGAGACAATCACGAAGCGCGGGCAGATCCCTTGGCTTGCGTTTTTGAACAGATTTTATATGGGAATCTCAGAAGGATAGCAACAAAGGAGGTGCAACGGTGAGCTTTAACGACTCTGGTTTTGGTGAAAGTCCAAACCAAGGATACAATAGTAATAGAGGCTATGGCGGCGGAAGACGATTCGGTGGCGGCGGAAGACGATTCGGTGGCGGCGGAAGACGATTCGACGATAGGCCAAAACCAGTAGAAACTGGTAAGGAATACGACGTATCCATAACTGAAATAAGTAGAAAAGGTGACGGTATAGCAAGAGTAGAAGGTTTTGTTATATTTGTCAAAGGTGGACAAGTAGGCCAGAACGCAAAAGTAAAGATTACACAAGTAGGCGGACGCTTTGCTACTGCTGATTTAGTAGGCGAAGGAACTTCACAACCAGCAACAGAATAGGAAATCTAGTTGTGTAAAAACGACTTTTCTTTAATTTTTTTATAATTTCGAAGTTTTCTTTCTGATAAGTTCTATAAGTTTTAGCTTTCGTTTTATGTTCATGTTTGGTTCCATGGTAACATAAACTGTCTTGCGTTTAGGATAAAGTACGATCTGGGTGACCTTTTTGCGTTCAATGTGTACGTAATTGACGGGCCCTAGGCTCTTGTCAAATTGTTGCCTAATCTTTCGTCTTATCGCTACTTGCTTACAAAAGTGTTCCTCTTCTTTTTGTGATTTTAGTGAGGTTTTACCTCTTTTCATTATTGCTTCTGATATATTGCCTTTGAGGTCTATTATGGCCATAAAACGCATCATAGGGTCTAACTCTACAATGTCTTCCACTATTGGAAGAAGATCTATCTTGTGGTTATTTTTCAATTAATGAGAAGCAAGTTTTCAATTCTCTAAATATATCTTGGTTCCTTTTAGTCAGATCGGGCTTGACTGCCGCTAAAAAGACTACCTATATGATATAACCCAAAGTCACCAATTTCTCTATCTATTAACTTTTTATATATTGTAAATACCAAATACTGGTAAGCTATATGTTTGAAAAGTTCCGAAAGAAAAAAGAGGAGTCAGAAAATATTCCTTCCTCAGAGGATGATGTCAAGGTGGATCTGACTTCAAACAATTTTCAATACGAGCCGGAAGAGGTGGAAGCAGAAGAGGGCATAAAGGTTATCGAAGAGCCTAGACCTCGTCCTCCGGAACAAGTAAAAATACCCGAACCCGCTCAACAAACCAGTATGAGCAATCCAGCTGAAGATATAGGAATTAGGGCTTTGATGGATAAACGAACAAAACTCGAGGAAGCAATTGATTATGTTGGTTTGATGATTAAGAATCTTAAAGATAAACGAACTGGGCTTGAAAAAAATATAGAAGATGAATCTGTCGATATCAAGAATCTAAAAGAAAAACTTGTCAAGGTGGGTCAGTATATCGAAGAAGAAAAACAGGGAATAAAGACGCTCCAACAAAAAAGGAGTCAGGTAGAAAGAGAAGCCGATGATGTGGCAACTATTGTAAGTAATCTTAGAGAGAAACTACTAAACATTGATCATATCGTAAATGAAGAGGGTGGTAAGATAGCCAAGTTTAAGGAAACACGCCCCAAAAGTGAGTCTTCTATAACCTAGAATGTGAAACTCTCTTTTAACATTGAACCTAGGTTTTCTTTCAGCTCATCATCTAATGATAAGGAGTTAAGGTCTCTTGTCAAGACCTCAGTTGCAAGACATTGGTTCTTTGAATACTGGAAATAGCACTCTAATTTTTCTTGGTATGTTTTTGCATTGTAATATGTAGCCCAAAAGTTTTCCGCAGAATGTTGCACATATAGCAAAAACTTTCTGATTATGGTCTCAACCTTTGGAGAGGGATTGTCTTTCATTAACCCTATTAGAATTTGTTCAAGCTTGCTTTCCAGATTTGATTCATAAATTAGTTGATAAATATCTCCCTCTTTTGTCACAGTCTTACTGTCACTTTGTATCATAAAAGGATTCGTCAATAAATTTCAGAAATTTCACATATTGTGCGACAATGAAAACAAGTAATTTCAAATTTGGAATTACTCATAAAATTTAAATAATTTAGTAGCGTATAGTATGTCCCTGGTTTAGGACATACTCCAAAACAGGAATCATGCAGGAAGCATGCTGTGAAGTAAAGGAAAAACCCTTCTGCACAAGCAACCAAAGGCCAAGTCTCAAGCAGTTGGTGACAATGGTCATCATTGCTTAGTGCATTGAGCCCCACGCGTGGCGTGTAATCACACCCACCTGCATGACAAAATTTTTCTCATTTACTACAAAGAGATAATCAAAACTATCGAAATTATTCAAATGGATTATACAATGATGATTTCCATCTGTGATTATCTACAACAATGAAACTACAAGGATCAAAACAATGGATATGGTATATGCTACCATCGCAGGTTACTACGCAAGGGCTGAGCACTGTAATTCCCCTATACGTCATATTTCTCGGTGGAGGAATAGGCGAGGTTGCGTTGATTACCGCAATTCAAAACGCAGCAGTTGCAGTGGGTTCTATTTTCTGGGGCAAGGTAATAGATAGATTCCATGCCAAAAGATCAATACTTCTTCTTTCATTCTTAGCAGTTCTTTTATGCAGTATAGGCATGTATTTTACAAATTCTGTTATTGTGCTTTATGAAATTGTTCCTATACTTGGATTTTTTATGGTCGGCAAAAATCCGGTAACACAGCTGCTTGTTATGGAATCAGTTCAAAGGAATCTGTGGAGTTGGCTCTTTGCACGAACATCAATCATCAGTACACTAGGAATGTTGGTGGCAATGATAATCGGAACGGTCGGAAGTCTCTATTTTGATCTTAGGCCATATTTTCTGATTTGTGCGGCATCAAGCATGGTTGCAATGATACTAAGCACTGCTATCAGGGGCGCAGGTTTTCATCTAGAACGAAGCAGTATTGCGCATTCATTACAGGGTATACAATATGCAATAAGTCATTACCACTTTATTTTTCAGAAAATTCCTGAACTATATGATTTCAAACATATCATTACAATTTTCAAGGGAAAGATAGGTAATGAAATTGGAATTTTGTACTTTGCTACTTTTTTCTTTTAATGTGGTAGCAGTATTTACTTTACCGCATGGACTCCATTTTTGAAGAGTCATGACTTTTCAAACTCTGCCGTATTCCTAAATTACTTGATTCAAATTGCTACTATGTTAGGTGTATTCTTCCTAGCACCAAAAGTTATTGCAAAAATTGGGGAGGAAAGATCAACGACTATTGCATACTTGCCGCGAATTTTAGCCGTAATTATACCAGCAGTTTCTGTGTCACTTATGGCAGGAACTATGGGCTTTGTTTTGGCCATAGTATCTTCATGCTTGATGGTAATTGCGTTTTCTATCTTTAGTACGTCAAGCTCTGTTATCTTTTTCAAAAGCATACCTCCGGGATTTGAGGGCAAGTACCTAGGCGTAAATAGCGCAATCACAGGAACAGGTGTATTTGTTGGATCACTTGTAACTGGTGAGCTAACCAAATCTTTTGGATATACTACTATGTTTCTCTCTTCTTCTGGTATACTAGTCTGTTCTCTTATACTATTTTTAACATACTTCCGTTACAGATTGTCAAATAAGACAGTCTAGATGTAACGAGCAGAAGAAGATTGACCGTAAGGCATTGAAGGCAACTTGCTGTTAGCCTCTGCCTCTGCAACTGCAGCAGCCTCTTGTAGGATTTTCTCTGATTCCTCTGTAGTAGCTTCAGAATCGATTCCAAAGTCACCGTTATGGAAGGTATCTGTCATAAGACCACCTAGCATCTCTGTCATACCTGTCAGCTCACGATCGGCCTCTGGCATGAATTTGATTAGTGATGATCTTAGATTCTTCATCAAGCCGATTGTAGGCATGATGGTTACAACAGTATCTCCTAGATCATGGAATGTGCTGAGTCTAAGTTCGATTTGTTCTAGAGCAATTCTTGCATTTCCTAGAAGCTTGGTAACTTTCCTAACTTCGGCTAATTCTTTTGATAAAACTTTGCTAGTAGTAAGATCATGTTGCTGGGTAGCAACTACAATTCTTTTAAATAACTTTTCATCTCTTTGCTTTAATTTTGTAATCATTCCATCAAGTTTTCCAATTTGAGTCTGGAGTCGCTTTATTGCGCCCTCCATCCTTGGCTTTAGAGGACCTTTAGGTTTTATTGCGTCGTTTATTCTTTCGCTAAGACTTGGTGTTTGTGGTCTTTGCCAATTCTTTGCAAATGTTGTCATGGGTACGACTAAAAAAAAATCTTATTAATTTCAGGTGTGAAATGTGGTTCACCGCGTGCTAAATTTAGCTAACAAGACTAATCGCTGTGCCTAACGCCTGCTATAACTAAAAAATCAAAATTTTCGGGTATAACCTATTTTGGATATATCCTTACACTCAATCCTTCACAGCAGAGATCTATTGCGCTACTTGTATTGCAATGTTTCTCTGTGGATGGATTTTCTTTATGTGAACCGCCAGTGCACCAGTTGATGGCTGTGATTCACAGCAAAGTGGACATTGTTCCATTTTATTTGATGCCTGTGATCCAGAATGAATATATTTAAATTTTTCTTCTGAACCCTAAAACACGAAAAAAGTTTGATTAAAATTTTTTTTGAATCTTTTTTCATTAGATGAGATGAGAATACCGAAAATGGAAAAATGAAATGAGAAAAATTTCTTGAAAAATTTTATGAGACGAATAGAAAGTCGTTTAGTGGACTCGCAATTCTTTGTATCATACTGTTGTGCGATATGGGACAAACTAATTAGAAAAAACACTGATTTTTTAGATCAATGTTATAGAATCTGTATATCCTTGACCGTATTCTTATGAATTTAAGGAAAATCACTTGTAGTTAAACCTTTTTATCTCTGTTTAAGCGAAATTCTTATAAGATATGACTCGCGAAACTTTCGGTTCTGGCGGGAGATGTCCTCGCTGTGGAAAAGGTCCCATGGTTACTGATAGTACCACAGGAGAAATGTTCTGTGGCGGTTGCGGATTTGTTTTGACAGAACGTGTCGAAGAATCTGGTCCAGAATGGAGATCATTTTCTAAAGAGGAACATGAAGACCGAAGTAGAACAGGAACTCCAACATCACTTGCCATGCATGATATGGGACTTGCAACAATAATTGGTCCTGCTGACAAAGATGCATCTGGAAAACCACTTTCTGCATCGATGAAAAGTACAATAGAGCGACTCAGGACATGGGATAGCAGAAGCCAAGTTCATGAGCCGGTAGACAGAAACTTTAGACAGGCTTTCAGTGAACTTGACAGACTGAAAGACAAACTTGCTTTATCAGATGCCGTAATCGAAAAGACCGCTTACATCTATAGAAAGGCACTCGACAAAGGCCTTGTTAGAGGAAGATCAATTCCAGGACTTGTAGCTGCAGCGTTGTATGCGGCGTGTAGAGATACGGAAACACCAAGGACTCTTACTGATGTGGCAAACGGCATTAACATCAAGCGCAAAGATGTCGCTCGGTGCTACAGGCTTTTGCTCAGAGAACTTGATCTTAAAATGCCAGTTGTAGATCCGATAAAATGTGTTGCAAGAATTGCAAGTAAAGCTGGCTTGAGTGAAAAGACAAAACGAAAAGCTTTGCAGATTCTAAAAGATGCAGCTGAGATCGAAATTTCTGCTGGCAAAGATCCAATGGGACTTGCGGCTGCAGCGTTGTATCTTTCATGTGTCATGAATGGAGAAAACAAGACACAAAAAGATGTGGCACAAGCTGCTGGAGTAACTGAAGTAACAATTCGAAATCGATACAAGGGATTGAAAGAATCTCTTAAACTTTAAATTTTTTATAACTGTGAAGCTTGTTTTTGAAAATAGAATCTTTAATTGTTATCATTTATTCTTATGATAATTATATTTCAAAATCTAAATCAAAATAAAATAACGGCGTGACCCTGTTCACGGACAAGCAGAGATTACCTCTCACAATCCACGCCAGATGGGGGATTCCATTTGATGGTCCGTGGAGCCACGCTCCTCAAGCAGTAGATTTTACATCTTTCTGCATTATTAATTATAGAACACCATACTATTTATCATTTAATGTATATTTTTTTACCTTTTTTACTATTTTTACGAAAAATTTTCACAAAAACATAAAACAATATCCAAACACAGGAATTAGATCTTCCAGCTTTTTCAAAAAATTCTAGAGCTAAAGAAACATATCGTATTTACAATAAGATAAACTGAGGATGAAAGCTGAACTAGCTGAAAAGGAGGAGTTTCCGAAGCTCGCTGGAAAAATCGCAATTGTAACTGGCGGTAGCAGAGGAATTGGCAGGGCCACAGCTTCCATTCTGGCAAAAGAAGGTGCGCGTGTTGTGATTACTGCAAAAGATCAAACAAGACTTGAGAAAACAGCTAGAGAATCAGCAAGTTTTGTTGCAATTCCAGGGGATGTCAGAAAAGATTTAGAAGTACAAAATGTTGTAAGAAAAACGATAGAGAGATTTGGTAAGATAGATATTCTTGTAAATAATGCTGGGATCTTCCCTAAAGTAAAACCATTGCATGAAATTTCTGAGAATGAATGGAACGAAGTAATTGATGTTAACCTGAACGGACAGTATCGCTTTACAAAAGCAGTAATTCCTCATATGATGAAAAATGGCGGATGCATTGTCAATGTATCATCGGATGCAGGACTGAAATCATTTGCCAACTTTGAAGCAGATGCTTATTCTGCATCAAAAGCTGCACTGATACTCCTTACCAAGGCATGGGCTGTCGAATACGCAAAGTACAAGATTCGAGTAAACTGCGTGTGCCCAGGAATAGTTGAGACTGATATGACAAGGCCTTACTTGGTATCAGAATCAGATAGAGCAATGGCCACTGCTGAGTATCCAATAGGTAGAATTGGTTCTCCAGGAGATGTTGCAAAAGCAATATTGTATTTCGTTTCAGAGGATTCTTCGTGGGTAACAGGAGCCATTTTGCCTATAGATGGTGGCGCCATTACCAAGTAATCATGCTAATCAAATTAATATAACTACCCCCAATTTAGGACGTGACACCAAAAAGAAAGCGTGCTCTTAAGATAATTATCATGCTCTCAATAATCTGGTTTGCGTCTGCCTTACCGGTGCCTTTTCTATGGTCAAGTCCAGATCCAAAACAAGCTCAACAGTATTGGACATATCTTGAAATTGCTGGATTGATATCCATTCCCTTTATTGGAATGGGAATTGCCTGGACCCTCAAACCTGAACTTGCGACAAGAAGTTAGCGTAGAAATTCTACTGCCCCTCGTCCTTCTGGAGTCATTCTAATCCAACGCGTTCGGCCTATTCTTTCAACCTCAATAAACTTCCATTCATTTAAAAGCGGTTGAATTATGTTCTTGTCAAGACTGGCAAATCTGGCCTGTTGAAAGTTTTCTTCTTTTGCGTTTACAACAATAATCTTCTTTTCATCGGCAAGCTTGGCCATCTCTTTCTTGGTTATTTTTCCACCGTGTTCATTTACAATGCTCAAGGCTTGGACCAAGACTGGTTTTGGGGTGTGGATTTCATATGCAGGCAGCTTGACAACTGTTTTCAGTCCTGATGAAAGTTGTTCTCCCTTTACACTTGCATAGCTTACAGGTTCTGCATAATATGGCGTTAGCTTTGATTTTCCTTGAAACATCATACATGCCATCATGCAAGCAATAGCCTGAATCTTCGAGCCAGACGAACAGTTTATGAAAATGTCATGGTCTTTTTCTTTTTCCACAATCTCTCTTACTGCCTTTAAGATCTTGAATAGATCGAATCTGTCAGTATATGCAAGATGGACATCAATTTTTTCTTTTTTAAGCTGGGCTCTGATTTTTTCCATGTATCCTAGTGCTCTATCTTTTGTTTTATCGCCATGCATCACAAGCCAGACCCTGTCTGCCCGCATCTGTTTTGCAGGAAGAGCAATCCTGTCAATCTCAAAGCCCACAGGAGCAATATGCACACGTAAGTTAACTATGCTAGTCATAATAGTATCTATAGTTAGCATACTAAGGTGATGATATATAATAATTCTGGCTTTGTATTAGATACATGAAACAAAGATTGGAGCTAGAAGAACAGCAAGCACCAGTTTATCCAAAAGTAAAATCAATCTTTGAAGAGCCCTAATCTTTCATCCATAAAGTTTGTTCTAGATTATCTATTGATTTTATCATTTCGTCAAGTTTTGTAGTAACTGCCGTGACTGCTCGGAATTCTTCATACATCATTTTCTCCTCTTCTTGTGATAGAATCTGTTTTTGTGCCACATCAAAGAATCTATCCTCTTTTGTAATGTGTTCATCGAGATATATCGCGTATGCTTTGAGGAATCTTGCTACAGGTTCTCGCTGGTCTTCTCCTGTTTTCCATTTTTGCAAGTGCCTTGATATACTGGATGCAATGTTTCTCCCAAATTCATGTTCTATCATAAATGCCCTTATCTCTTGTTTTAGGGAATCATAGCTTTCTACACATGCAAAGTATTGGTTTTCTTCTCTGGAGTAGTGTATTGCATCCAAAAACTCGTACATGATTTCGACCATTTTTTCAATATCAGAAAATGGGATATCCTTTCCCGCGTAAAGATTGCTATAACATTTCGTAATTATTTTTTCAAGTCTCCGTATCTGCCTGTGATCATTTCTGAGTGTTTCTGTTGCACTCATGGCATCTCTTTTCTGTATAGTGTTTAAGGATTTACTGAAAACAGTATCACTTTTTTGGGATTATACTGTACAATTCCAAAGTGTGGAACTGTAGAGCCGTAGCCATAGTATCCTTCTGGTCCACCAAGACCAATTCTTATTAGATAATTGGTTGAGGGATTAATCTCAATCTCTCTTGCTTCCAAAGTGTGGTTTGAGATCCTTTCTTTTTTTGGCTTTAAAGTAGGATAGATATCGTACGTTTGGTTATTCTGCCTTTGATTATTCTGTATTATTACTGCTTCAAGATGTTGATGACCGCAAAGGATAATGTGGTTTTTTACATGTCTTTCTACTTCGTCAAAAGCAGAAGAGGCCTTGTAATGATACCCATAATAGCTGAAAAACTCAAAGTCTTCTTCCGTAAGTCTTTGCCAGGTTCTCTGGTACAGCCATGCTTCATCTAGTGCGTTTTTTGGCATTATCTTTTGTGGATCAAGCGGTCCGCCATGAACGCAGAAGAGATTGTTTTTCTCGTCGATAAACTCTTGCTTGCCAAATGTACCATCTTTATTCTGTTCAAAAAAAGAGATATCTCCTTCGGATAGACTTGCATGCGCGTCAATGCTTTCAAATGAACTTCCGCTTACCTTTCTGTCATACAAGAATGCTTCGTCGTGGTTTCCCATTACGGAAAAAATTGGATAATTTTGTTGCAGTGTCCTTAATTTTGCAATGACTTGTTTTGGGTGCGTTCCACGCTCCAAAATATCACCGAGATTTATGATTCTAGAAAATGCTCCGTATTTTTTTGTAAAATCATCACTTGAAGCTACATCAAGTATTGTTTCCAATGCTTTGATATCAGCATGGATATCAGAGAATACCAAGTCCAATGATTTTGCATCTGTTATCTGCTAATTTGTAACTTTTCTTGTCCTAATTGCAAAAATTCCGCCTCCTATTGCGGCGGCGGCACCAACTGACGCACCAATGGTGATCATTGTCCAGTATAGGTTGTTTTGCTGTGACGAATTATCTCCAGTCTTCTCTTGAGTAGTTGGTTGCGATTTTTGTAGGGTCGGATTTGGTATGGTCTCTACTTGAACATATGGTTCAGTCTGAGGAGCTTGATCTGTTTGCGTAGTTTGCTCTGCTGCTTTTTGTATACCTTGCTGAATCTGTTGCATTTGATCAGGGGCAGGTGATCCACTTGTGTGAAGTTTTCCAGCAACTGCTTTTGCTTGCCTTATCTGCTCGTCATTCCATCCTAGTGCCTTTAGCTTGGCCTCGAACTGTGCTTCTGTAATCAATCCATTTTGGTATTGTTGTATAACGGAATTGCCATTGTCAGCTGTTTGGGGTGGTGGAGGTGGTGAGCCAGGAGTTACAGTAAATTGGACTGTCTTTGCTGTTATGGTATTCTCTGGGTCGGTTTCTAGTGCCCATGCAAGCTTGATTTGGTATGTGCCTACCGGTTCGTTCTTTGTATTACAAATGGTAGAGAATCGTTCTATTGTTTTGTCATTAATTACAACATCGCAGACAGAATCCTCAAGCCCGTTTAGATATACTGGTTTTGGATTGTTGGTGCTAAACAGAGAAAATGTGATTGTTCGGTCTCCCATTCTATGATTTATAGCATCATCATGTGTGTAAATTGGAAAACAGTCCTGTCCTTGGCAGTGGCTTGCAACTGTCACGCCAAATGGCTGTGAGAACGGTAGATAGATGTAAAGCTCTGGATACGGATATTGTTCCTTTGATATGTCGGGCAGGTTTGACACTGTTATTGTGATTTCTGTTCCAGGCGGACCTGCGTTTGGAGTTATGGATACATCAGGGCTTGGGATAACAGAAAGGTCTGTTGTCGCTAGTGCTGGCATGATGCCAGAAATAAATAACAGTCCCATCAATCCAAAAGAGATTGACCTTATCAATTACTGAATTGTCTAATCATCACTAATAAGATTTAGGAAGGAATTATCACAAACTTTGTTCTAGTCAGATATAATTCCAAAAATCTAGAACAAGAAGGTAAAAGCTTGATTGTAAATAAATAACACATAGTGTTGTTACATTTCAGGCGCGTTTGTCGCACCTACATCCTTTGCATCTCCTACCCATCTTGCTTGGGATGTAGGAATTTTTTATGATTCAATTTTTGTAACCGAGTTCTTTGGAATATCAAGATTCCTAAATGTGTCTGGATGAATTATCTTGGAGAGGATCTCAACTCCTGTAACCGTTCTAGGTCCTGGCTTGCTAAAGTATTCATTTGCGTTAACTGCGTATACCTCGCCTTGTTTTACAGCAGGAATCAAGTTCCATTTTTGACTCTCTTGGAGTTTTTCATATTCTTGTATGGTTCTGTTAACATCAAACCCGCATGGCATTAGTACAATGATATCAGGATTGAATTTTGATATCTCCTCTATCTGCATTCTTCTTGATTGCTCTCCAACTAGACTAATCCCGTTTATTCCCCCTGCAATTTCCACCATTTGAGGAACCCAGTGGCCTGCAGTAAAGAGTGGGTCAAGCCATTCTATGCAAAGTACTTTGGGTCTTGCTATCTTTGGTATAGCCTTGATATCTTGAATTCTTTTTTGCAGTCTTGACACAAAATCATGGGCTTGATTTGCCCTGCCCACTTTGTTTCCTATATCTATGATATTTTGTAAAATCTCGTCCAAGTTTTTTGGGTCTAGTATTAGGACTTCGGGTTTTCTGTCTAGAATTTCAACTGCCCTGTTTATCTCTCTTGTATAAGGAGAGCAGACCTCGCAGATGCCTTGAGCTACGATGAGATTTGGGTCTGCCTTTTTGAGGACCTTATCATCTAAAACGTAAATGTCCTTTTGCGCATGTACTAGTTCCACTACTTTACTGTCTATTTCGTGGCTTGTCATCTTGCCTGGGTCAAATGAGGAATGAATCACTCGTGGTTTTGTTTTGGCTTCTGGGGGATAGTTGCATTCGTGAGTTACTGCCAGAACCTCGTCTCCTACACCCAGTTCGTATAGTATTTCTGTAGCACTGGGTAAAAAGGAAATAATCCTGTTTGGCATCTTGTGTTATTTTTTGCTTCCATCTTCTTTAAGGATAATGCAGCTTGTTTTGTGGAGCGATTAATTGTCTGTTTTTTGCTGTTTGTATTGCCAGAGTACATATTGCTATTTTAGAGCATGACATTGGTACCAAAACAGAATATGAAGGGAGTATTGCTTTCGTTTGTCTTTCTTGCAAGTGTACTAGTTGTACCTATTGGTTACTCTAGTGCCGAGACAGAAAATGAAAATAATTCTACCCTGCCAGTTTTACCTCCTGTCTCTACTGGTAACTACACCAATCACAAGCTATCTGACCTTATGCATCAAGTGAAATCTTACTTTAATCAACAAAGACAGGACACTGTAAATATAATAAAAGAATGTAGAGAGAAATTCAAGAACACTTCTAATGACACCAAAGCTCAGGTGAAGGAAGAATGCCTCAAAAAGTTCCAAGCTATCAAGGACAAGTATAAAGATCAACGAAAGCAAATGCAAGAACAGTATGTTCAGATTAGAAAAAGTATGGCTGCTTGGAAACACGGTATGAACGGAATGAAATTGCCAGGCAATTACACTGGCATGGAAAATAAGATTCGTGAAAATTTATCAAAGAATGGAACTTTAGGTCTTGAGCAAGAATTGAAACATCTAAAGGAAATGAAATTACAACATGCCCTAAAAGAATTCAACAAGACCAAAAATCATGGTCCATATTCTATGCATCCTCCAATTCCGTATAATGAAAACAAGTCTTCAAACTATCACGAAAATAATGACAATGGCGACGACACAAAAAGAAAGCCCTAGTCAGTTACAGTCGTTGTAGCTAGAAGAATCGTAGCTTCTACCATAGTTGTATTATCAGTATAGTAGAAAAGAGAAGTAAATCCTATATTGTTTTATAGCAAAAAATGTGTGTATTGCTAAACAGTTATGCTATAATAGCAATAGGCGGCATGGCTATACTGATAGCTGTAGCCTCTGTGTACGGAATAACTAACATGAATAACCACATACAAGCACAGCCATCGAGTACTGCTTTGTCTGATAATTCTGCCAAGCTTGATTCGCTAAAATCTCAAATTGACTCTCTGAGTTCTAGAATTGATTCGATGAATTCTAAATTTGATTCGATGAGTGGCAAGCTAGCAACTCTTGATACGTTAAAGAGTAACGTAGCTGATATCCAAGGAAAAATATCTGATATTGAAAGCAAGAGCAATCAAGTATCTCAAACACCGGCAACCGTTCCACTTGCATTACTTTTAGACAGGGCTACATACAATCCAGGTGATATCATAAAAATAACTGCAATCGGAGTAAATCCATTAAAATCAGCCCAGATACAATTACTTGACAATACTGGCTATGTGATAATGCACACAGATACTTGGTCTGATTCGACCGGCAAACTTGGTTATAACTTGCAATTATCAAGCTCGTTACTTGCTGGGAGCTATAAAGTTCAGTTGGTATCTGATCAACAGACTCAATCACAATCAATTACTATAGGTGGTTCTAGTAGCAGCCAGAATACAGGTACGTTTACAGCTCAGACCGACAAGTCAGTGTATGCAACTGGTACCATGATCCAAGTGTCAGGAATAGGTCAAGCTGGTACTTCAGTCAGTGGAGTAATGACTAGTCCTAGTGGAAAAACATTCAGTACTGTGGTAACAGTCCAGTCTGATGGAACCTATACCATGTTCTTTTCACAAACACAGCCCTATGAGACCGGCCAGTGGAGTATTGCTGTGACAAATCTGGGACAGACTAGGACTCTGCTTATCTCTATCGGAACTGGAAGCTCGTCAAATTCTGGTACGTTTACAGCTGTTGCAAGCAAGACGACCTATAACAGAGGCGAGATTGTCCAAGTGTCAGGAACAGGCCCAGCTGGTACTTCTGTAACAGGATCTATGGCAGGTCCATCAGGCACCACATACGGCAGTAGTGCATCGGTTCGCAATGATGGCACATATTTGCTGACTTTCTCAACGGTATCATCTGATGCAATTGGTACTTGGAATATCACAGTGACAAATCAAGGCCAGACAAGGATTGTTTCTATCTACTTGCAATAGATAGGCTTTAAGCTAAACTAGGCTACATCGAGTGCAAGAATTCTCAGAGCTGGAATCGAACATTTTATCCAACGGATAAATCTACACTGAATCTGATTAACAAATGAGCCAAGTGGAAAGACATCATTTAGCACCTGACTTGGAAATCTGTCGCATGCTAAACGGGATGTGGCAGGTGGCAGGAGGCCATGGCAGAATCAATGCCGAGTCTGCAATATCCCAGATGGTTTCATATCATGAATCTGGATTAACAACCTGGGACATGGCTGATATCTATGGTCCTGCGGAAGAATTTGTCGGCGAGTTTAGAAAAAGAATTGGAAAGACCAAGGGCATGGCAGAACTTGGAAAGATACAAGCCCTGACAAAGTTTGTTCCAAACCCCGGAGAGATGAGTCGAGGTATCGTAGAACGTTATATCGATAAATCAATTCGTAGAATGGGTGTCAAAACAATTGATGTGTTACAGTTTCACTGGTGGGATTATACTGATACAAGATACCTTGACGCTTTGCATCATTTGTCCAAGTTGCGTGATGAGGGAAAGATAAGACATGTAGCTCTGACAAACTTTGACACCGAAAGAATTGAGATCATGGTAGAAAATGGATACAAGCTGGTCTCAAACCAGGTGCAGTATTCTATACTGGATTCTAGGCCCGAGACCAAGATGGTTCCATTTTGCCAAAAACATGGGATAAAGCTGTTATCATATGGCACTCTTTTGGGTGGATTTTTGTCTGAGAGATATCTTGGACATTCTGAACCTATGCGGGGTGATCTTGATACCCTGAGCTTGCAAAAATACAAGCAGATGATTGACGTCTGGGGAGGGTGGGCTCTATTTCAGGAACTGCTTGCCGTACTAGATGGTATAGCAAAAAAACATCAAGTGAGTATCGCAAATGTTTCCACAAGATACATCCTTGACAGGCCAGCTGTAGCAGGTGTGATAATTGGTGCAAGACTTGGCATATCAGAGCATATATCAGACAATATTCGCGTATTTGGGTTGAAACTTGACACAGATGATATCGATGCCATTAAATCAGTAACATCACGGTCTGAAAATTTGTTTGTAAGGATTGGAGACTGTGGTGATGAGTATCGATGATTTCATACAAATTGTTTCACATTGAAACATTTTACGCATGAAAAATTGTAGCTAAAGGTTCTCCTAGGTTATAGTAGAATTACCAGAAGCTCGAAATTATTGATCAAAGACCAAGAATTCATTTTCTAATTTTTTTTATCATGGATCCACATATGCAAAAATATGAAGATGAGAGCTAAAGAGAGAAGAGAAATGGTTGTAGAATGTTTACGAAAAAACATGTCAGAAACTAGGATAGCAAAGGAGCTGGGATTTCATCGTCAAACAATAGTACGAGACGTAGCAGATCTCAAGAAAGATTCACAGAATTGGCTTGATGGGCTAGCAAAGAATGGATTTATTTTCGAATGCCGAATGACTCTTGATATAGTAAAAAATACTGGTGCCAGACTTGAAGAACTTTACAACAATGTGGATAATTCTTCTCTAAAATTAGCTATTCTAGAACAGATCGATAGAAACGCCAAGCTACACCTCGAGTTGCTTGGAGAGACACCAACTATCCACGCATACAGAGAGGCTATGCAAATGATTACAAGAAATGTTTCACAGACTTAAAAGGGAACTACAAATCAATGACAATTCAGATAAAGAGAATACAATAGCAATCTCTCGCGATTTCTGGATAGATGACAAGGTACTTCATAAGCAAGAATTCAAGAGGACAAATGGAAATTGCTGTTTTAACCACCAGATCGGGCTGCCAAAACTCAAAACTCCACCTTATTGCGAGATGGACCTTTTCGATTATGAGCTTGATATAATCCGCAAAATTGAACAGAAAAAATACTATGCCCTCAACAAGGCACGGGGCATAGGTGCAACGGAACTGATTCTCAGGTGGATTTTATTTCAAGCTATATTGAATGATATTCCCTCAAGAAAATTCTTGATAATTCCTGGCACTAGAGGAGAACTTGCGCGTGAACACATCAAGAGGACTCTTGATTTGTGCAAAAAGATAGCATCAATTAAGAGAAAATCACATGACAGAATTTTCATAAATAAAAGCGAGATAATTGCCATGCCTGCAGACCCCGATGCTATACGTGGATACGAAAACGTTGGTGTGATATTTGCTGACGAAGCTGCTCACTGGGATATGTTAGACGATGATCCAGTACTTGAAGCAATAGAGCCGCACCGTACCAAATCTGATGCACATGTGATAATAGTATCCACTCCAAACGGAAGGAGGGGATTTTTTGCAAATATATTTTTCAATTCTAGTACTAAATATTGCAGAGATGAAAAACAGTGGAGCGTAGCTGAAGATAGGTTAATCAAGAAAGAAGAGGTGGAGAAGATAAAAGGAGAAGACAATTACAGATATGAACAAGAGTATAACTGCCAGTTCTTATCTACAAGGTACGCTGCTTTTCCAGAACAAGTCTTGGAGAGTGCACGTCAAAAAAGCGAGGAATATCAGCTAAATGAGTAAGATGAGAATAGCAGGACTAGATGTTGCGTTTCAGAATGATTACATGGCACTTGTAATAGTGGAAAAGTCTTCTGACAAAAAGATCAGACTAGTGCATCTTGCAGTTTGGAAGAAGGTAGAATGGCATATCTGGAAGGAGGACATGAAATCAAAGTATAAGCAATATAATTTCTGGAGGGTATATGCTGACCAGACAAACAATCAAAGCGTAGTTATGGAGTTACAAGAGCTAGGCTTGTATCCGATTGGGGTCAGTTTCACAAATACTTCAAAAAGAGACATGGCACAGCACTTGTCAAACCTGCTTATTACGGGCGAACTGGTGTTGCCCGTATCTGATAGGATAAGCTCGCCTGTACAAAGGGAACTCTTCGAGGAACTGTTAGCGGAACTTTCAGAGCAGGAATTCGAACATGACTCTTCAAATCCAAAGCTTTTCCATCCTACAGGTCGTCATGATGATTTACTGTGGGCGCTCTGTCTCGCTGTGTCAGGAGCGTCAAGAGAAATAGAACCAGGTGTACGTATGCTGGCACCAACCCCTGACTAAACATAAATCAAGAGTTATACAATCATTTGACTGGTTCAATATTTTACCTAGTCAAATTTATCACAACTATCTAAGACCACATATGGGATTGCATGGAAAAACTCCTGCGGAGCAGGCAGGATTGGATTTGGATTTAGGTCAAAATAAGATTGAAAGCCTGATAAAAATGGCTTCAAAGAATTTACTGTAAGTATATAGGACATACTGGACTTTTTAGTCCTCCTAGAACAAGTTTAGTATAGTGATATTAAATATGAGATACACTTATTTTTGGATGCTTACGAAAGAAATAACAGGGTTGGGTATTGGTGGATAATTCGAAAAATTTGACCTTTTTCTTGAACAATTTTTCATGTGCATTTATTTGCATAGGTAATTATTTCATAGGCATGTTTCTAAAAATAGAGAACCTCCGCAAACCTAATTTATATCCAATGATGACCTATATGATCCCAGAGGGAAATAACAAATGTCATTATTGATAACAGGAGGAAAAAAGGTAGACAAGTATTATGCCAAACAACTGCTAAAGTACTTTTGTCAAAAGCTAGAGAGTGGTCAATATCGTGAAGATGATGTAATACAAGCTGCTGTCACTGCACTAGAAAAAATATCCACTGAAGATAAAGAATTTGCAAAAACATTCGCCAATGCCCTAAAAGAGAAATATCGGGATGTAGCAAAGTTTCAAAAGCTTGTTCTGTAAACATATTTTTTCATTTACTTTTTAGCGCCAGTTTGTAGAACTTCATTAAAGAAGGTTAGCCAATTTCCAGCAACTTTTGTTGTCTGCTTTTCCCTTTCTGGATTCTCTTCACCAATAATTTGACGAACGAAGAAAAGTATCAATCCCAAAGCGATGGCTGTCATAACCATCAGGATTTCATATAATGTGGAGTTAAACCAGTTTTCCACGATACTAATCATTATGTATATTTGCGACGCTTCTATTGCGTAAATACATAATAGACTATAATTAGTTAAATCAAGCAAGTACTTTACCCTTTTACTTTCAAACTTTAGGATCAGGAAAGAACCAAAACCAACAAAAGCGAAAACAGTAGCGGATCCGATCAACACATCGCCGTTACTATAGGAATGTTTTTCTTCCAAGAGTTTGATGATAGTTTTATCTAACAACAATTTATCATCTGGTTGAAGATTATCCGTTTGTGAGGAATTACTTCCTACATCAGCAAATACACATGATGATATAAGAAATATCGGCAGTGCTAATAGCATCAAAATGTGAGTATTATGAATAGAATATCTTATCGTAACTTTCCTCCGTCTTGCTTTTTCATTGATATCAACTCCAATCGATCAAAACTAGTGCTGCCAAATAAGATTTATGACGAGTTGTGTTAACATGTAGCTAATTTTGCTAACATTTTACTAAGGATCAAATTATGAGACAAAAGATTAGCTAAAAACGCAAGATCCATCTTAAATTCTACTATAAGGATCAATCGATCCAATGAGTTTACCAAAGGTCGAAACAAAATACGCAGAAAACTACAAAGAAATATTTGTAAATAGAGTTATTGGTGGAATGCGTGAAGGATATTTTGAAGTTGAATTGGTTGCAGAATCATCGAATTTTGAACCCGCTATGAAGGTAGCCAATTTTGATTTTGCACAAACTACTCTAAAACGCACAATTCATGCTAAAATTTTAGTACCTGCCATTAGCTTTAGAGATACTGTGACATTTTTCCAGCAACAACTAACCAACTATGAAAATACATTTGGAAAGATCCCAACTCTTGATACAATTCAAGAAGGAAAAGCCTCAAAAACTAATTCATCAAGCCCTTCATTCATTGGTTAGGATAACAATCCAACCTATTTTTTTTATGTTCATGAATTAACCTCAACACCCGCAACTTACCACAGCTAGAACCCCGCAAAATTACCAGAGCCGAAAAGATACACTGGTAAATTAAAGGGGCAAACTCGGATTTCAAATTAATTGTTAAGTTACGGGTGAAAATTTGACTAGAAAAAACGAGTGTTAAGATGTGGGAGATGCGTATTAGAAAGGTTATCTGCAAGATCTTTAAACATCTTAGATTATGGCGATAAAACCATTGCCTAGACCTGTATCGTATATGGAAAGGGATGGTAAGACCAAAAGGTCAGGAAAAATTGAAAGAGAAGTAGGGATAGGTGATGTAGTTAAATATGGAATATACAGAAAATTATTACAAGAAGTTCAATTTGATCATAGGAAAGAGAAATACATACGATTGGGTTATTATGTCAAAAACTGTGGCGCACCTGATGCCGACTTTCGATGGGGAAGCCAAACAACATTCATAATAACAAAAACAAAATTCAGAAAACTTCTCAAGGATGCAAAGAAGAAAGGAATAATCTGATTCATGCCTAATTATTATCTTGATATAGAAACGACTGGTCTTAACCCTCAAGACTCTAAGATAATCACTATACAATTTGCTCAACTACATGACACAACATCTCAGCAAGTTGGAGAATTGAAAATTCTGAAGGAATGGGAATCAGGTGAAAAAGAGATGTTGAAGCAGTTTATTACCCAATCTGATATAACAAACTCTTATCCATTTTCCTTTATTTCCGTAGGGTTCAATCTACAGTTTGAACATAATTTTTTGATTCAGAGGTGTAAAGCAAACGGCTTAGAGCCGATTGATATTTTCACTAAACCACATATTGACATCAAACCTTTTGCGGTTATAATGAACAATGGTCAATTCAAAGGTTCAGGGTTAGACAAAATCACAGGCAAGCCACATGGCGGTGGCATCGTGCCTCAGTGGTATAGCGAAAAGAAATACGATGAAATAGAAAATTACATCAAAAAAGAAGCCACCGAATTTATCAATCTATGTGTCTGGCTATACAAAGAACTTCCTTCCATGCTAATCAGATTTAAGAAGGAAAATGGGATCAATACATAGAAAAATGATTCGTAAAACAAGTACCAAAAATAAGCTTGTAAAAAAATGGGATGAAAGAAGATCTTATAATGAATATCCAGATGCTCTAGGAAGAAAGCAGAGAGGAAAAGGGATTTACATTTTGTATAAAGGAAAAAAACCATACTATGTGGGTTTGTCTACTTCTAGTTTAAGAGGGAGAATAAGACGTCATGCTACAAAGGACCGACACAAAGGAAAGTGGGATAACTTTTCATTTTATCAGATCTTGAAAACTAGATACATTAAAGATGTTGAGAGCCTTTTACTACGATATTACAAGCCTGATGGAAATAAGGTCAAGGGAAAATTTCGTAGGCAATATAAAATCAGAAAATGAAAGTAATTTTAATGAATCATGATTCTCCATTTGTACTAACATCATCAAGCCAATCTTTGATTACTCTTGTAGCTATACAGTCATCTTCATTGTAGTCAAGTATTAACTGGAGTTTCTCTTTATTCTCCTTAGGATTTGCGATGTAGTCTAGATACATGGCAATAGATTCTGTGGCATCTACCTCTTCATGTCTCCATGTAAAGCCTAAGAATCTTGCAACTGACTTCAAACCATTTCCGTATGTGGGGAAGGCTACTGCATCAGTGGCTACTTTATGAACATCTATCATATGATCAAAAACTATGCTTCGTGTTTTTTCATCAATTTCATATTTTTCCATCATTTTGTGTAGATGCGTTTTCTCGTAATGATGATAATGATATATTACATAGTCTTTTTGTTTCTTCATAAATTTCAAAAACTCGGAAAGCATATCTTCTTCATGTTTGAGACTATCAGCAACAAATGATACGTATTTTTCCTTTGAATCGACTCTAACAAGTACACCAATAAGATAGTCTACCTGAATGATTTCTTCTCCTATCATGCTAGGGTCAGTCCCTTCCAAGTCAAGAAACATCTCAACCTTCTTGGTTGGAAAGAGTATTGCTTTTTGATCCTTTATGATTGGTTTTTTTGTCTGTATTGCTTTTGCAGAATAAACAAACTTGGATGCGGTCTTTGGTCCAATACCTTTGATTTTCATGAGTTTTTGGGTATCAGCATCAGCAAGATTATTTACTGTTTTGAATCCATGTTCAGCTAACTTACTCTTTGTTTTCAAAGAGATTCCAACTACAAGTGATATGTCATTTTCTTCTTCAGCCATTCTATTACAATAGCTTTCCCAAGGAAATTGGCAGCTACCGTAAGTTGGTGAAACATGTTCTCCTTGCAGTATTTTTCTTGAACCATCTATGGCTTCAAGCAATAATCCTTCATACTCATCATATCTAAATGGAGTTTCTTCTCCATCACGATTTATGATATAGAATGTCGGTGGTGTGATTCCCTGAATTTTTCCTAGAAGATAATTGTAAAAGGCACCTTGAATTATGTGACCATCTTGTAAGTTTTTTGCAAGTTTGATCTCTTTGATTATATAATGATGTTTTCCAAATATCGAACTATTAGAATTGGATTTTTCAAGGATATCTATTCTGCCTAAAAGACCCTCTGGTAAATAAAAAACAGGCATGCCATGCATGGCATTTACCCCAGACATCATAGATTCAAGGACGAGTTTGAAACCCTCTTCAGGAGTAGCAAACGGTAGTGGAGTCATGTTGGGATATTTTTCCTGCACAGTATGTGTTTCGTGATCCTTTCCACGTTCGAATAACAATCGCTGGTATTTACTTATGTCATCTTTCTCTTTTTCAGATACAAATTTGTCACAATGAATTGCAAAAGGCGAGTTTAGGTAGGTGGCAACTGTAGTTGCAGTCAAATGTTCAGGAATTAATGAAGTGAGACACTTAGTAAATATGCTGCTTACATTTATGGTTGTTGTCATTTATAGGTCTGTCACAAAAATTGATGATAAAATAAAGTGTGTACCGTAATGATACACCAAATTTAGTTTTGTTTACTAATATTTTTGGTGTCCTCATCAACGAATGGCTTAATCCAACAACTATCTCTGCCTCTAGACAGCCAACTGAACCGATTCAGTCTCAGAATATCGTTTATCTCCTTCCATGTTTGTTTTTCAACCCATCCCTTAGGAACAACCTTGATGCAGTCCTTTTCGTTGACAATATTAACCCTCTCGAGTCTTTTGCCTAACTGCAATGCAAAGTTGTTTTTGAATTCTACACTTTTTGTGATTAAATCCTTGATCTTGTTGTTTCCCAGTTTGAGGTCAATTCCTGATGCTTCCGCAGGAGTTACATTATTCTCTAGTCCTGCATGTTCTCTAACATAGTTATGATAGATACGGTAAGAATCTGCAAATCTCTGTGCAGATTCATCATTTCCTAGACCACGCCTTGCCTTTAGTTTCTCTCTAATCTCATTGTGGTATCTCTCTATTGGTCTATTTGCAAAGCCATCCTGTAATGACTTTGTTCTGATGTGTGCTGTCTTTCTTGCATCTAGTTCCTTTCGTATTGCCTCTTGGTATGAGTTTAGTGAATCCGTAATCACATAATTTGGTCGTGATACTATCTTCCCCTTTGCAACTATCTTTCTTGCATCTGCAATTTCTCGTTTCTTTGATATTTCCGTTGCAATTACAAATCTAGTCTTTGGATCTACGATAGTCCAAAGCCAATCGTAAAAGCCCTTGCCTTTCATCTTTTCAGTATCTTTGACGTTGAGCATCATCTCATCTAGTGACCAGACATCGCCCAGTTCTGGCACTAGATTGTCAACATAATCCTTGATCAGTACCATGTACTTTTTCATCCAATCAAGAACTGTAACATGACTCATGGTAACATCATGGACTGACTTGATGTGTCTTGCAATGTTTCGATATGACATTCCTGACATGCAAAGATTCATCACTTCTGTTACTACCTGTGGCTCAAATCTCATGCTTGCAAATCCAGCATCATTTAGAGTGAATTTGTATTTGCACTGGCTACAGATATATCGCTGTCGCTTTATTCCGTTTCTAACTGTTCTAAACCCATTCTTTTTGAATGTTGTACTATAGCATTGTGGACAAGCCTTTGTTGTGGTGTTTGTTACTTCAATTTTCTTTTCCTGATTGACTGTCTTTTGAAGCAACTGGCAGCTAATGATGTGTTTACAGTACTTTTCGTCCTGACCTTTGCGTAGCCTGATCATGAAATCAGGACACGAGCATTCCCATATGTCAGAGTCTTGGAGTTTTCTTACGTTGTAGAATTTGTCTTGGGATTGTGATATAACCCTGTAGTTATATCTCCCAAGTTTTGTAATTGAATTGCCTTGTGAGACAATATCGATTCCTTTTTGGTGTCTGTTTTGAATAGACATAATTACTATATAGGTAATGTAGGTAATAAGTATTTTTATTACTATTATACAATCATGATAATATAGGTAATTTTAAATACATGGTAGATCATAGTAATATAGGTAATAATTTATGACAATGCTATTGATAACGTCTAAGGTTGCCAAAGCAAATACAACAAAATCTCTGCGAACAACCATACCAACTGATGTGGTAAAAGAAGTTGATTTGAAGGAAGGCGATCTTTTGATCTGGTCTGTAGATCAACAAAAAGGAAAAAAAGTCGTGGTTATTAAAAAGGTAGAAGGCTAAAATGACGCAAGGAAATATTTCCCATATTGATTGTTTTTCCGGTGTAGGAGGGGTCTGTACTGGTTTCAAAGCCGCTGGCATTAGAACCGTGCTAGCAATAGAAGAAGTACAAAGTTGTGTAGATACCTATAAATCAAATCATCCAGAAGTGCCAGTAATCTGCAAAGACATTAGAAAGGTTAGGCGGCAAGAAATCAGAAAATTTGTTGAAGGAGATGTCGATATTGTAACTTCTGGTATGCCTTGTGAGACTTTTAGCACTGCAGGATCAAAATCACGCAGTTTCTATGACCACAGGCAATTGCTGTTTACAGAAGCTATTCGTATTGCTAAAATAGTTAACGCAAAACTGATCTTGTTTGAGAATGTGCCTGCAATTACTACAAAAAAAACACAAAAGAACAGCAATCGGCTCATAATTGACGAAATCTGCTATAGACTATCAAATGCTGGCTACAAATATCAAGCAAGCACCATTCTCAATGCTGCTGATTTTGGCGTTCCACAAATACGAAAGCGATTCTTTCTGCTTGCAGCGAAAGATCCTGATATTGAATTACGTATGCCGTCACCAAAGGAAAACATGAAAGTAACAGTAGAAATGGCAATAGGAGACCTTCCTATACTGCAACCGAATCAGGAAGCTAGTAACAAAAATTATCTTACTAAAGAAAATGATTATGTAAAAATTCTCAAAAACAACAAGATTTGGAAACTTAAACCAAAAAAACTTGTGACATATCATACATCACCAAATCACCGTCCGCAAACACTAGAACGCTTCAAGTTGATTAAGCAGGGAGAAGGTCTCAAGGATTTATTTGAAAAATTTTCAGAGATGGAAATAATGAAATTACAAGAAAAACGTGTGTTGCCAAAAAAATGGTACATCCAACGTAATCGCCGTCTTGTACCAACAGAACCATCTGTCACAATAACCTCGCATTGTCTTGATGAGACTATACACCCAACATTAAATCGGGCTCTTACTGTGAGAGAAGTTGCAAGATTGCAAAGTTTTCCTGACAGTTATGATTTTGCTGGAGGTCCTCTGGCATGTCCTCACTTGAGTAAAGAGCAAGACAAGTATGAACAGATAGGTGATGCGGTGCCACCTCTATTAGCATACAATTGGGCTTTAAATATATCAGAGATTCTACGCAATTAGTGATTCAGGTAGAAAAATTCTGTGCAGAACGCTACAATACAATATATCAACAAGAATTATCCAGAATCAACGGTAAAAACAAAGAAGCAAAATCATCAGAAGCACAAAAAACAGCAATCAAGAAAACATTCGAAGATTCTTTGAAGAAATATCCAGATACAGAACCCGCACAGTTATGGAGAGCAATATACATAGCCCATCTTCACAGAAAATCCAAAATATCTGATCTCAAAGTGGTAAAAAATGTGCTTTCTGCAGAGAACAGTTGGAAAAAATCCAGCGGTCATGCTTTTGAAGAAATGATTACTGATGTAGTGAATGAAGCCCTTGCAAATACAGGTATAGAGATCTATTTGCAGCGGGATATTAGCATGATGCTAAAGGGAGAACATATCTCAAATTCAAGACAGGATGTTGTCGAGATCAGTTCATATCTGAAAAAATCAACATTTGATCTGTTTTTTACAGTAAATATTGATAGTAAAAAGTTCATTTTTGGTTGTGTGCAGACAAAAACCAGTATAAGAGACAGAGTAACACGAGATAGAGAGCCGTCCATCATTGCAATGAATCATAATTTCTGGTCCATTGCAATCGTTTTGGATGGAGAATTTTTGGCAATGCCGAAGTTCAGAGACATGGTAAATGGCGGAGGTTCAGGGTTTGAAGGCAATGGATGGCATGGCTTGTATGCATTCTCTGTAACATCTCCAACCCAAAGAATTTACAGACTAGATACTGACCTCACGATATTAGTCGGACATGCTAAAATTGCAGTAAAGTTTTGGAAAGAAAAACGGCAATGGATGATGCCAAAGTGGAAACCAGAAGAGGCTTCAAATTATTGAATCAGAATAGAAAAAACTGGATTTTTGTCATCAATAATGATTATAGCATATTTCAAAGACGAATCAATGAAAAGAAATGGCTTATTTTCAGCAATACCCATAATCGGAAGAAGCTGCGAGTTGGAGACAGGATAGTTTTCTACAAGGCAGGAAGAATTGATGGCAAAAAATTCCTTGGCAGCGCGTTAATATCTACTAAACTGAAGCGGGACCGATCTGATTTTTCATTAGGGTTATCGAATATTGATGTTTGGAAAGAAACAATTGACATTAAAACATTTTTGGATAAGTTGGATTTTATTAAAGATAAAACAATTTGGGGTTCTTACCTCCAAGGCGGCATCATACCGATAAGTGATTCAGACTACGCAATTATTCAAACTGCAAAGAAAACGAATGAAGTATTTCAGGTTATGTGAGAATATGCCGGACATAATGTCAAAAGAAAAGAGGAGTAGAGTAATGTCGCATATCAGGGGAAAATGGACTCAGAGTGAGACGATGATACATCACACGCTTAAGGGGTTGAAGATAAAACACAAGATGTATCCTAAGATCGATGGAAATCCCGACGTATTGATAAAGGATACCAATACAGCAATTTTCATAGATGGCTGTTTTTGGCATGGTTGTCCTAGGTGCTACAAAGAACCGCAATCTAATACTGAGTACTGGCTACCAAAGATAATGAATAACAAGAAGAGAGACAAGAGAAATACGAGAAGAGCAAAAGCAGCCGGATTCAGGGTAAAAAGGATCTGGGAACATCAAATACAGAAAAAAGGAAATAAAAAAATGGCACTTGGAATGATCAGTCGCTACATAATCAGTTTGTAAAATTTAAAAAAATAATAAGTATCTGTACATCATACAAAATTCTTAATTTAATTGCTACCTATCGTTCACATTTTGATCACCCGTATCTTAACACTCATTTTTTGACATCAAAATTTCCCCCCGTAACTTAACACTTATTTTGAAATCCGTGTTTGCCCCTTTAATTTACCAGTGTACGAAAAGATAACCCTTTTAACTTTGAATGTCATAATGAGCGACGGGTTGGGAGGTTGTGGTAAACAAATTTCTGTTAATTGTAATCTTATTACCGATTATGCTTTTCCTTTCTAGTCAGAGAGCAGATGCTGTAACTATTGCATGGGATGGTGGTGGCGATGGCATTAATTGGTCAGATCCGTTAAACTGGAGTACCAAGACTCTACCTTCTAGCTCAGATGATATAGAAATTGATGGCAATAACGCAATAAATTCAAATGTTCACCTTGACATGGATTTTACCCTATCAGGTACAATATTAATTACTTCTAGTGATTCTTTGGAGATTGATACCGGAAAAACTCTAACTAATTTTGGATCAGTTGGCCTCGATAGCGGGGGGGATTTAAACAATACAGGGAAAATAGAAAACAATGGTTCTATTGGCCTATCCGAAGGTGGAGCAAGCTTACAAAATCAAGGAATTATTATTAATAGCGGAAACCTACTGTGTCATTTCAGTTGCTCTCTCAGTAACTCTGGTGAAATAGATAATCAAGCTGGTGCAACTCTTGGAGGATTTTTTAATACTGGAACGATTAACAACGAAGGGAATATTTTACCAGCCCAAGAACCAATTTCTAATGTTGGAGGGTTGATAAATAATTCTGGTCTACTTGATGGTGGAGACCAAAACCCAGTATTTAATTCGGGAACTATCTTGAATACAGGCACAATAAACATCGCTCACGATTCAACGAGTTTATTAAATGAAGGTACAATTACAAACCACGGTACTTTAGAGACAGGTAATAGCGATCTATTTACGAATTTGGGTAAGTTAGATAATGACGGTAAGATCGTGGATCTAGTGTTTGGTCACACTATAAATCAGAACACAATCAACAACATTGAACCTGGTGAAATTAATCTTAGTGGCACCTTTGAAAATATGGGCGCGTTTAAAAATGACGCAACAATCAAAACAAATGACGAAGCCACATTCTCCAATTCTGGTACATTAAACGATTCGGGTACATTAAACAATTCTGGTACATTATACAACTCTGGGAAGATTAATGTTTATGGCAATTTTACAAATCTAAAGGTAATCAACAACAACCCGACAGGAATTATTAGTATAACTGGAAATCTAACACAATTCAGATTATCAGGTAATCTGAAACTGGGCAATTTTACCAACACCTCAAATGGAATTGTCAACAACCAAGGTGTTTTTGCTAATCAAGTCACTCACGACGATGCATTCAATGTCTTTTTATCAGGAATCGTGGATAATTACGGCTACATTAACAATCTTGGAATTCTTTCCAATGACGGAGGTAGTTTCCTAAATGGTGACACGGGAAACGTCACGAGCTCAGGGGATTTCAACAACGTAGCTCCTTTTGTATTTACAAACGCGAAAATGGAAAATAAGGGAGACTTCACCATCGACAGCGGGGGAAACATGCAAAACAGCGGCGGTGGTTGTGGAGAAGATAATTATGCTTTCTTGACCAACTCTGGTATCATAACTGTCAAATCAGGAGCTGCCTTAAACAGCGCTGATTGTGCTAGATTCACAAACTCTGGGGCAATCATCAACTATGGAGTAGTTGATGCAGAAGCAATAAATCCTATCAGTTTTACAAATAACGGTGTTCTTAACAATTTTGGAAGTTTTAGCTCGCATCATCCTCAAAATATCGGCATCATAAACAATGCTTTTGGTGCAACGATTACCATAGGTGACGATCTGGCTATAATCACAGACGGTATTATCAACAATGCTGGTCTATTCATATCAAATGGCGTGGGATTGGATGCGAAAATTACCAATTCAGGCACTATGACAGTGGGAAATGGTAATGTCTTTGTAGTTGATAATGTAATAAACAACACTGGTACAATTAATTTCAATGGCGGAGATACGAAAGGTCAAGGTACTATTAACAACAACGCTACTGGAATAATCAACAACAATTCTAATTTTATCAACTCAGGTACTATCACAAACCAAGGGGTCCTTAACAATAATGCGGGGGCAACGATTGACAATACTAGTGGTGTTGTTAAGAACCTTTGCGGAGGAGCTGTAAATAATAACGGAATAATTCTTGGCAATCCAATTGTTGACATTCCATGCCCAGACACAACAGCTCCTGACACCAGTATCACATCGGCAACTGATCATAAGGGTAATGCTGTACTAAGTAGTGGAATGACCCATTCTCCTCTTATGACATTCATATTTACAGGCACTGATAATGTTGGTGTTGCAGGATTTCAATGTAGCCTAGACGGCTCGGTGTTCTCTGCCTGCACAAGTCCTGTAACCTATGATAAATTGAAAAATGGAAACCATACGTTCCAAGTCAGAGCAGTAGACACGTCAGGTAATATAGATCCCTCGCCAATGAGTTTTAGTTGGAGTAAAGGAAAGTAACAGAATCGGTTCGTGTCACAAAATTTTATTCTGATTTATTCCTCTCATAACTAAAGTCACAATTATTCCAACAATCAGAACTGCCATTGCTACCGCTGCGATAATACCTATGATTCTTTGACGGGTAAATTCCATTTCTCAGATCCTCGATCGTATATGCCGATTTAAATGAGCCGTTGGTTGACAGGTGGAAGAATGTGATGTCAAGTTGACAGTATCCCAAAACAACATCTTCATTAAGTACTAGTACCGCACAAGCCAATTTTGCAAATCGAGTTCATATTTCCTCAAAACTTAAGAACGACTCAAACACTCGATGAGTTTGATGGCAAGATTCACTGTTCTTGGAGGAACTTCATCGGAACAACTTGCCAGAAAGATAGCATCAAAGTTAAAATCAAGATACATTGGCTCAGAATTACGAACCTTTCCTGATGGTGAAAGCAAACTTACACTCAAAGAAAAGCCTAGTGGAAATATAGTAATAGTTCATTCCGTATATCCGCCAATTGATTCCAATCTAATTCGTGCTTTGGCTCTAGTCTCACAGGCAAGAAAGTATTCATCTAAAGTTTATGCAGTAGTTCCATACATGGGATATGCAAGACAGGATAGAGAATTTCTTCCAGGTGAAATAATCACCATGTCACTTGTTGCCAAGCTCTTCAAAACCGCTGGCGCGGCTAAAATCATTGTAGTTGATATTCACAGTATTCTAGCACTAAAGCATTTTACAATTCCCGCAAAGAACGTTACTGCCATATCAGAACTTGCAAAATATTTCAAAAAATTACACCTCAAAGACCCACTTGTGGTATCGCCAGACATGGGAGGAATCGTAAGAGCAAGAAGCTTTGCAAAACTACTTGGAATTGATAATATTGCACTAGACAAGCACAGAGACAGAAGGACTGGCAAGGTCTCAATAAAATCCAAGAATCATCATAGAGTCAAAGGAAGAGACGTGATTCTAGTTGATGACATGATAAGCACTGGTGGAAGCATAGTCAAAGCTGCCCAGTTTTTGAGAAAACAAAAGTGTGGAAGAATTTACGCTTCCTGTACGCACGCATTACTGATTGGAGACGCAGAAAAGAGGATTAGACAAGCTGGTGTCACAAAGATAATTTCCACAAATACCATACCAGGCAAGACCGGAATTGTAGATGTATCACCTGTTATATCAAAGGCACTAGCTTGAATGCCGCAAAGTTTTTTTGTATTATCTGGAGAACATGAAGAACTTGCAAGAGATGAGGTTCTTGCAATATCGAAAAGCTATGATTCGAAATCAGTTTTCAAATCAGAATCAAGACTTGTGATAGTACATTCTGCCACTTCCTCGAAAAAGATAGCCAAGAGAGCTACATTTGTTAAAGCTTCAGGAAATCTCGTCGGTTCATTTTCTCGTCTATCAGAAATTGATTTGCCAGTTTCAAAACCTGTTTCGTTTGCTTGCAGAACAATTAATTTATCATCAAAAAAAATCGATTCGTCTTCGATAAATAGAGAAGTAGGAGCCATTCTCAAGCAGAAATGGAATTCCAAAGTATCTCTCTCAAATCCCCAACTTACTGTCTATGTTATTATAACAAATTCAAAGCGATACCTAGGATATTCTGCTGATATCATAGAACCAGAAAGACCAAAGAAGATAATCAAACGCCCTCACGAGCTTGACTGGAAGCTTAGCAGGTGTATGGTTAATCTATCAGGACTGAAGGAAGGCCAAACATTGTGCGATCCATTCTGCGGCACTGGTACAGTATTACTTGAAGCAGAATCAATGAAAATTCACGGTATTGGAATTGATTTTGATTCAGAAATGTGCGATATTACAAGAAGAAATCTTGCAGTGAATGGTTACAAATCACGAGTGATAAACTCGACTTTCTATGATATCACAAAACTTGGAGACAAGATAGACGCGATTGTAACGGATCTTCCCTATGGAACTGCCTCAAAATCATCCATTACACCAAGAAAACTCGCACAAGATTTTGTATCTATAATTCCAAAGAAAACGAAACTAGTAATGATGTACAAAAAAGGCCTTGATGTAGAGTTGGGCAAGGCAAAAAAATACGAAATATTTAGACACAAGAGCCTTACTAGAGTGATTGCTGTTATATGAAACTGGTATTTTTGGGTACATCTGCTGCCCAACCAACTCAAGAGCGCGGTATGACATGCATCTGTCTAGTACTTGACAGAGAGATCTTGATGTTTGATGCAGGAGAAGGAGCTCAGCTTGCATTCCAAAAAGCAAAACTTGGATGGAACAAGAAGATGAGAATATTTGTTACTCATTTGCATGGAGACCATTGCGTTGGAATCTTGGGTTTGTTGCTTACGATGTCACTTCAAAACAGAACCGAATCAGTTGATATCTATGGACCTCAAGAAATTGAGGACTTTCTTGCAGCAAACCTCAAAGTGCTAAACTTTGGATTGACCTTTCCTGTTAGAATAGTTAGAGTAAAGGAAGGATTGGTAACAGATGATCCAGGATATGCGGTTCACGTATGCGAGGCAGAGCATTCTATTCCAGCTTTTTCATACCTATTTGCAGAAAAAGACAGACCAGGAAAATTCTTTCCAGAAAAGGCAACCAAGCTAGGAGTTCCAGAAGGCAAGCTCTGGCATGAACTTCAAAGCGGCAAAGAAGTAAGTGTTGGCAACAAGACAATCCAGCCAGCAGATGTCATGGGTGAGAAAAGAAAAGGCAGAAAGATTGGCATATCAGGCGATACAAGACCTACAAAAAAACTAGAAGAATTCTTCAAGGGTTGTGATTATATCACTTTTGATTGCACTTACTCTGATGATTTAAAAGCTAAAGCAATAGAGACAGGTCACTCTACTGCAAAAGAGGCTGCAGAGCTTGCAAAAAAAGCAGGAGTTGCAAATTTAGTCTTGACCCACTTTTCTACAAGATACGACAATCCAGACGAGCTTCTCCAAGAGGCAAAAACAATCCATGGTTCCGTTATTGCAGCAAAGGACCTATTGGAGATTGAGATCAAGTGACATGTTCGAACAAGTTGCAAACAAGCTCAAAAAAGCTGAAAAAATAGTATTTGTTACTGGAGCAGGGATTTCCCAGGAAAGCGGGATTCCCACATTTAGAGGAAAAGATGGGTTGTGGCGAAAATATGATGCCATGAAACTTGCAACAATTGATGCGTTCTATGAAGACCCAAAGCTTGTCTGGGAATGGTATGAAGAAAGAAGACAGAATATTCTTGCGGCCAAGCCAAATCCTGGCCACACCGCAATTGCAGAGCTTGAAAAACACAAGCAGGTCCATGTCCTAACCCAGAACGTAGATGGACTGCACCAAAGAGCAGGGAGCAAACAAGTATACGAGCTTCACGGCAGCATTATTACGATACGTTGTACGACATGCAGCTTCAAGGACAACATAACATCAAGATTTTCAGATTTACCACCACTTTGCAAGTGTGGAAGTATTTTACGCCCAGATGTTGTATGGTTTGGGGAGGCCCTACCGCAGGATGTATGGCAAGATGCCATAGTGCAAGCAAGTTCCTGTGATGTCATGATTGTTGTAGGAACCTCGCTTGTCGTATCTCCTGCTAACCTGCTACCAGTTTATGCCAAGCAAAATGGAGCAGTTATGATAGAGGTCAACCCTGAGGAGACACAAATGTCGTCAAGCATGGACCTCTCGCTTAGGTCGTCTGCTGCAAAGGCATTGCCAGAGCTTCTCACCATTGTTTCCTAATCATTGATTTTAGACAATATTCCAACGATACTAATAGGATCGTTGAAATGTAATTGAGTACATAATGGAATCATGGCAACAGCCTACGTCATGGTCAATTGTGAAATAGGTTCAGAAAGACAAGTTATCGATGAAATTCGAGCAATTGAAGGCGTAAAAGAGGCAAACGGTATCATGGGAGCTTATGACATCTTGGCAGAGATCGAGTCAGAATCAGAAGAGGACTTGAGAAACATCATAGTCTGGAAGATCAGGAAAATCCAGATGATTAGGACTACGCTCACTCTAGTAGGAATAGAAGGCGAAGATTACAAAAATACGAAAAAATTAGCAGGATACTAATTCAAAATTATAAGATGGTTACTGAAAACCAGTCAAAGGATCAACTTTTTATTTTAAGGAGTCGTATATAATTTGGGTAGCAATCAAGGAGAAAACATCAACGCGCTTATACCGGGTTGGTGGACTTTATTCCAAGGATACAAAGTCTGGTCCCCGCACGATTGCTATCCGGTTTTGGGTTGTACGCTATCAGTTTTTAAGAAAGCATAAGAAATCTCACTCATAAACCATCAAAAAATTTTGAGAATAATTGCCTACTCAATTATGATTACGATAGCAAGTTTTACTCTATATCTAGTGGGATATGTAACATACTGGCATTTTTGGCCGTATGAATTTTACACCGTTACCAAACTAGAGGGAAAATATCAAGAGCCGGTTTATTTGTCGTTTCATTGGAAAACATATCATGAGATCTTGACAGGAAGATCTGTCGAAGTATGGGTAGAGTCTCAACTGCCATACAATTCTACAGCATCATTGAAAAAAATTGAGATAAAGTTCGAAGGAATTGGCCATCTTGCCAAACCCTCAGATGACTTTAATGATAGGATTTCAACTGCGGAAAATGTCACGCTAGTACCTGAAAATCTGGACCAGAGGCTCTTCAAGTCTGACACCATTAAGATAAGATTTGCTGCTGAAGGAAAAAAAGACATTTTATTTTGTGATTATAATGTTCAACCAGCTTGCACAATGGTTCCAGATATAATTGAAGTAGCGCCCCATCTGACATCATTTCAGATTGACACAACTGAATTCTCCATCGAAGGGACTATAGCAGTCTTGGTTTTGACCACTGTGCTTATTCTAGTTACTCTAAGAATTTATCAAGAAAAACGTTAAGACGCAATATTAATTCCCACTCAGGTATGGACCATGAAACATTCTCATGTCTTTTCCCGTCAAGTGAAGATTCGGTGCCATTTTTTGAATCATGTTAAAGTAGACTTGAGCTTCGTGGTTCTTGCCAAGGGCTGAGAGAGCAATTGCTTTTCCGTATAATGCATCAAAATTATGCGGATAGATTTTCAGAGCTTTGTCAAAATATGGAATTGCTTCGCTATACTTTTGTAATTTGACAAATGCAATTCCCTTACCTAACTAAGGCATCGGCATTCTCAGGATCATTTAGGAGATCTTTGCCAAAGTAAATGGATGCTTTGGTATATTTTCCATGTTCTAGATAATAATAACCCGTACCAAGTAATGAGCCCAAATATTCAAGAGCTGCAACATCTCGTGCGGAAAACGACATGAGCAATAATACTGCGCATACAGCTGAAAGTACGAGGGTTTTTCTCATCTTCAAGTCATATTAGGATCGCGTATTCATGATATAAGACCAAGTTAGCTAAGATTGCAAGTATTTTCAATCTAGTTGAATTTGATAATTTGATATCATGCCGACGAAGAGTGAAAACCACTAGATAGGACTATTTTGCTCTTTGTGAGAAATTGTACGTCAAGGATTTATGAAAGGAATAGCGTGTTTGTATTATGGGTTCAGGCGGAACTATTTTAGGCATAGTTGTAGTAGCCGTTGTTTTGGCAGGCGTTGCCCTTTACACCAATATCTTTCAGTTAGCACGACCTGCAGTGGAGGCGTCTATTGATTACTCCAAAGACTTGGCGTCAAAAGTGCAAGGAAAGGATGTAGTATCAAAAGCAGAACAGATATCATCCGAAATAAAAAAAGTTACATCTGAAATAAAGGTTCAAAATCCACTTGCCCCAGCGAAATAAGCTTATTGATACAAACCGGATCCGTCTATTTGTGCCATTTTAAATGAAAGCGTTACATCTTTCAATATCTAAAAATTTAAAAAATAATTAGGGATTTTTTCGAGCTTATCTTGCTCTGCTTATTGCCTCAAATTTTTTGGCCCTCCAAATAAAGGCAACAAATATTCCTCCGAAAACAGAGCCAGAGATTATTGATGCGCCAATTACCCCATTTGCATCTAAAAATGGAGTGCCAGAACCTTCTCCAGGATGTGCTTTAACTAACGACACCCTTTCCTTGGCTTTTTCAATTGCTTGTTCAACAGTCATGCCGCTGTTTTGTGGTGGATATACTTGTGCAAATGCCATCTGTGTGAGAGTCACAGACACTAGGAAGGCCAGAATGATGGCATACGAGATTGTCGTATTTTTTTGCATAATATACAATGCGGCAATTTTGCATTTAGCGTTTGATGAAAGTAGAATTTCATCAAAACTTTTACATATTACAAACGACCTATATTGGGTACTTTTACCATGACTCAAGAAAAAACCCGACAACCAATTACAGAAAAAGTTGGCATCTATGATACCGATGATGAGAAACTAAGAATTCTAGGTGAAGTCCTGATAACTGATGCAAGCAGAACCATTTTGAAGCTATTACTTGACCAAACTTTGACTGCAAACGAGGTTGCAACAAAGACTGGACATTCACTCCAGCTTGTACGATATCACCTAAAAAAGATGCAAGACGCTGGCCTAGTTGAAATATCAAAGGTAGGAAAAAATACCAAATCTCACGACATGAAATATTACACCGCAACAAAATTTGCAATTGTTATTGTTCCATCCAAGTTTTCAGACAAGGCAAAGTCAAGCAAGTCTTTGTTCAAATCGTTTAGATCAATTTACCGATTTGGAGCAATTGGAATTGCAGCAATAGGATCATGGTTTGCAACAATCGCACTACAAGGACCAGGGCAGATATCTGATATCACAAAGGGAATTCCAGATGGACCAACCGGAGGAGGATATACAAGCTACAATCCATTTTACAATGTAATCGGAGGACCATATTCAGGGGATGGAGGAATAGGTTCTGGAGCTTCGCTTGAAGAGATGCTTAGACTAGCAAGAGAGAAAGTAACAATGGCAATTCAAAGTCCGCATGCAGGTTCTGGAACTCCATTTTTTAATGGAAATAGTTTTCCAGACTTTTTCTGGCCCGTAGTGATAACGCTCTCAGTCGTAGCGTTTGGCTTATCAATTGAGATAATGCTGCGCGTCCTCAAAATCAAAAAAGAGCCAGCCAAACTAAGCTGAATCAAGAATTTTAGTAAAATTCTGATTTCATCAAACGTTTTATGCGATCTTCTCCCTATCAGTATATCATGAAACCATTGGTAGCTGCTGTAGTCATATCTCTACTATCAATCGGAGTAATCACACCAATCTATGCTCAGTGTGCATATAATTGCGACACTTCACACAACCTTGACAATTCTCAGCATAACCAAGTAAAAACCACAGACAAGGGCAGCTTAATGGTAGGATTTTATACAGACCCAGAAAATCCTGGTGTCTCGGACAAGACGACCTTTGAGATTAGTTTTGAGGATAAGGATTCGCGAGTATTGCTTTCAAATATAGACTATCAGGTTTCTATCTTAAAAAACAATTCGCCTGTGTTTCAAACCCCAGTCACACATAGTGTAGATGGCAAGGCAAATGTACAGTATCAATTCAAAGATTCAGGCAAGTATCAGATAGCTGTTTATGTGATAGGTATAGATTCACAAAAAATTTCTCAAGAGAGTGCTTCATTTGACCTTACCATTGGACCTTCAACAGTTCCTGAATTTCCATTTGCAATGCCTATTTTACTTGCCAGTATTTCGTCCTTGATTATCTTTTACAGGATGAGATTTGGAAAAACGAAAACTCTGCAATAGGTGATATAAAGGAAAGATAGAGCGAATGATGTTCTAGAATAAACTCAGCTACATTTTTAATAATTAGCGTTATTATTATTTTCATTGAATCTCCCCGCAAAATGTCCAATCTGCAGGAAAAAATTTATCGAACACTCTGAATTACAGACTAGAATATGTGATATTATTGCGATAAAGGAATTTACTGCCTATTGTCCTGGCTTTGACGTGCAATACAGACCTTCTTTTAATTTGGATTAAACAATTGTATGACTTGACCACACATTAATTTGCCAACACATTTTTGGTATAATTAACAAAAGAGGTCTTTTGATATTCAAGGATTGATTTGAAAGTCTCTTGAACAATTCTAAATACCGAGACCAATGCTTCTGTTACTTTATCGCTTTTTGCATTAGTTTCAATTATAATAGAATTTGGTACAATCCTGAGATTAATTTGGAATAAACCTAGCTCATCTATCCATTGTAACAAATGATCATTTTTGTTTTCAACTATTCCTACCCACCTTAGGTTTTTGAACCACCTACCTCTTATGCCATCGATCACCTTAGCTACATCTACATCTGTTGGCAAATACGCCCTAAGAATTGGTGTAAAGAGTATCTTTTTGCTTGGTTGCTTTTTCAAGATAGATCCTTTCTTGCTTAATTTGTATCCAGTCTCCGATCTTTCCACTAGGTCCAACTCAAAAAGCCTCTGCAAAGAGCGCGACAATGATTCTTGGTGCATTCCAATTTTTCTCATGATTCCACTGAAAGTATAAACCGAATTGTCTTCGTTTAGGGCATTAAGAATTCTAGAATCATTAGGCCTGAGCGTGCCATGTACATTTGCATTGTTCGTCATATCTTTTGAGTATCTTTCTTCGTCTATTCCTGTCATGGTATCTTTTTGCATCGCATTAACTATACAAAGGTAAGTACTTAAATTAGAAACTGTTTCAAAGGAAACTAGATTAACGAAGGTTAAGTTAAGATTCTTCTCACTGTGACCGAGTTTTCCATTAGCTTGTCAAAATATGCACAAGTTTCTATAAAACAATGTGAAATCACTACAAGCTCTACAATCACGAAAAAAGGAGGGCAGACAAAATGATACCTATTCCTGAAGATACTCTAATTGAGGCAGTAGAGAAGATAAGCAAAAGTGTTGTAAACATTGCAAGTGTACGAATGATTCATGATCAGTTGTTTAGAGTATTTCCAGTAGAAGGTGTCGGCTCTGGGGTAATAATTGACAAGGATGGTTATGTCCTTACCAACTATCACGTGATAGATGATGCTGAAAGATTACGAATAACTCTATCAGATGGCAGGGTATTCAACGGTAAAATTGTTGGAGCTGATCCGCCTACTGATTTGGCAGTAGTTAAGATTCAGACAAAAGAAGAGATTCCCGTAGCAAATCTAGGCAATTCAGGCAAGCTCAAAGTAGGCCAGATAGTCCTTGCAGTAGGAAATCCATTTGGTTTAACTGGAGGGCCAACAGTAACATCGGGAATTGTCAGCTCCCTTAATAGAAGCATTCAAACTCAAAATGGAATGCTTGAATTAATCCAGACAGACGCTGCAATAAATCCTGGAAATTCTGGCGGCCCACTAGTAAATACTACTGGTGAAGTAGTTGCAATCAATACCGCAAACATGCCTTATGCACAAGGAATAGGATTTGCTGTTCCGATTAATAATGCAAAATCAATACTAAAGGATCTAATTGAGAAAGGAAGAGTTGTCAGACCGTGGATTGGAATTGTATCAGTAAAGGTAACGCGCAACTTGGCAAGATCTTATGGATTGCCGCTAAATGAAGGAGCATTGGTTATTCAGATTGAACCCTTTAGCCCTGCAGATAATTTCGGGATAAGAAAAGGCGATATTATAGAGGAAATAGATGGAACCAAGATCACAGAACCTTCCGAAATATCTGCGCACATTTATAAAAAACAAGTTGGCGACGAAATAATTATGACAATTAACAGAAACGGGAAATTAATTCAAATTTCTTTGAAGTTGGAAGAAAACAACGTTCTTTATCATCGCTGAGCAGAAAAAAATGACAATCAAGTTACTAGGCGTCGCATCTAGCTTGCGTGAAAATTCTTCGAGTACCGCCGCGTTAACAATTACACTAGATTTATCAAAAAAATATGGTGCACAAACACGACTCCTCAACTTGAAGCAAACCAAGTTGCCACTCTATGATCCAAATGAAAGCCAAACAAGCACCGAACTTCAAAAGGTAGAAGAAGATGTAGAATGGGCAGATGCAATAATTTTAGCTACTCCAGACTATCATGGTTCCATGTCTGGCGTTATGAAGAACTTTTTGGATTACTTTTGGTCAGAATTTGCCGGAAAGACATTTGGTTATATCTGCGCATCGCATGAAAAAGGTCTCACAGTAATGGATCACATGAGAACATCCGTGAGGCAGTGTTATGGATGGAGCTTGCCGTATGGGATTTCAGTCAGTGATGGAAGTGATCTTAAAGATGGAAAAATCATAAGCCAGCGATTGAAATCGCGATTAGAAATGCTCGCACGCGATTTGGTTGTATACGGCAGCCTCTTACGACAGCAGTTTGTTACTGATTTGGATAGTGATCTCCCTACATTTGCAGCTCACTATAGAAAATAATGAAGAAATAGAAAGTCGAAGGTCTAGGCTTTCTTTAGCGCATTTTCTATCATGTTTTTAAGAGATGTCTTTGCATTTGAGGTCACTCCAACCTGTTGCGAAACAAGATTGCCCTTGCTGAATACCGCCAAAGTAGGTATGCTAAAGATATTATACTTTGAGGCAAGCTCGCTGTTTTCGTCTACGTTCACCTTGACAAAACTTACCTTGCCAGAATATTCCTTTGCAATCTCTTCTACTATAGGAGCAACTGCTCTGCAGGGACCACACCATGGAGCCCAGAAATCAACAAAAACTGGAGAACTTGACTCTTCTATCACCTTTTTCCAGTCATTGCTAGTGATCTCTTTTACATTGTGTGCCTCCGACATTGTATTGCTTGTATGTTTAACTTCTATTCTGTATCACCTCTATTTTCTATAGTTACTATACAAAGGTAACTATATAAACCCGTAAGTGATAGTATAGTTACTACGAGGATTTGGCAAGTTGGAAAACGAAGATGAATGTAAGATATTGATGGACAACATGAAGGCCTGCCCAATTGATAATACATTTAAGATAATTGGAAGAAAATTTACCATCCATATTCTTAGAAACATGCATCTTGGTCAAAATAGATTCAACCAGCTTTTAGGCGCAATTGAAGGGATAAATCCAAAGACACTTTCTGCAAGATTACGCGAAATGGAGAAAAATGGCATCATAGAAAAGAGCATTTTCCCTGGAACCCCAGTAAGAATCGAATATTCAATCACAAAAAAGGGAACTGCCTTAAAACCTGTACTTGATCAAATGTCAGCCTTTTCCATGCAATATTGTTCAAAAGAGGTATTCAAGGACGGAAAGCCACGAACCTACAACCAAGTCTTTGAAAAGCCGCCACAAATTCTCAAGTAGTCTTGTTTTATATAGAAAAAATGAAAGTTACCCAAAGTAAATCTACTTTCGGTGACCTCACTTGACTGTTTATATAGTTACGCGTATATAGTAACTATACAAATGATAGTTAACAATAATTCAAACAAACAAGTGCTGGAGTACCAGGAGTCGAGTGGATTTACAAAATTTTGTACCCACAACAATGGCATCCATGGGCCATTGATAACCGACAGCATTAGAGGAGAAATTTTTTGTGGTACTTGTGGCCTAGTTTTAAAAGATAAGGTTGAGGACTCGGCTCCAGAGCAGAGATCATTTACTATGGAACAGTATGCTGAGAGAAGCAGAACTGGTCTTGGTTCTGCTCTATCAATAGATGACAAGGGCTTGTCCACTGTAATTGGATTTCAAAATAAAGATGCAACAGGTAATTCAATCTCGCCATACATGAAGAACACTTTCAATAGACTACGAACCTGGGACAATAGAAGCAAGTCAGATGCACATGAACCAAGTTTAAGATCAGCGTTTATGATTCTTAATACTCTCAAATCCAAACTTGACCTTTCTGATGCCATAGTAGAGAGGGCTGCTTATCTATACCGAAAGGCGGTGGCAAAAAAATTAACTCCTGGAAGAACTATCGCAGGATTAATGTTGGCATCACTTTATGCAGCTTGCAGGGAAACAAATGCGCCAAGAACCCTACTTGAAATAGCAAATGCTGGAAACATTACAACCAAGGCTCTCTCAAGACATTATAGGATTTTATTTAATGCCCTAGAATTACAACTGAAACCATACGATTCAACTGAATTTGTAACTAGGATATCAAGCGCTGTAGGCATTAGTGAGAAAACAAAGAGAAAAGCATTTGACATCTTGTTCAAGGCAAAAGAAAAAGGAATAACAGATGGAAAAAACCCAATCTCACTTGCGGCTGGAGCGCTTTACATGGCATGCAGAGATAATCGAGAACAGGCAACTCAGAAAAATTTAGCCAGCGCTTCTGGAATTAGCAGTGTAACAATAAGAAATGTTGCCAAAGCCATACGAAAGAGTGTTGGAGATCAAGAGGTTGTTCAACGTTGAGTAACTTGAAAAACCGTTCAGTATCCCAAGTGGTAAATGCTAAAACTACTTTCGAAGGAGAGGGATTTTTAGTACATAGGGCATTTCCAAATTACAGCCTCAGAGAGTTTGATCCATTTCTTTTGCTAGACGAAATGGGGCCAATCACTTTAGCTCCAGGAGAGGCAAAGGGTGCACCTGATCATCCCCATAGAGGTTTTGAAACAGTCACATACATGATTGATGGTGTCTTTGAACACAAGGATTCACATGGACATTCAGGAAAGCTAAAACCTGGTGATGTTCAATGGATGACTGCTGGTTCTGGTGTAATTCATTCTGAGATGCCAGAAAAAGAATTTTCACAAAAAGGCGGTACGCTTCATGGCTTTCAGCTATGGGTTAACTTGCCAAAAAAAGACAAGATGACAAAGCCTAGATATCAAGATGTACCTGCAAACAAGATTCCAGTAGCACAAAGCGAAGGAGTAACAGTAAAAGTAATTGCCGGAGAAGCAATGGGGCAAAAAGCGATAATCGATACCAAAACTCCAATCATATACCTACACTATACATTACGACCTGGAGCCAAAATAGTCCAAGCTGTTCCACAAAACTATAACGCATTTGCATATATTACGAGTGGAGAAGGACTTTTTGGAGTAGAACAAAGGCCAGCTAGCAAAGAACAAGTTGCTCTATTCAAGCAAGACGGAAGCGAGGTAATCATCAAGGCACCTGATAATGCAAAATCTCCTCTGAATGTGCTCTTAATTGCTGGAGTACCACTTGGAGAGCCAATTGCTCGTTATGGACCATTTGTTATGAATACTGAGCAAGAGATCAAACAGGCAATACTAGATTACAATACTGGTAGAATGGGTAAAATTGACTTTTAAAATTGGGGATACCATCAAGGAAAATCTGAAAAATAAAAAATAGCTTAAAAGTTCCGATCAATTTGGTATGTCAGAAAAAAATACGTACTAGTTGTTATCTTGGATACAACAAATCCATTTGGTAATGTACCCAGCAGATGCATATTCCTACCTGAATCAGTGTCCATTGGCTTTGCCAGCTGGGTACGAATTTTTTCTATTCTAGACTGGCGTCAGGTGCTAGCCAATCAATTACCTCTTGTATGTTTTCTGAGTGAAGGATGACCTTGATTGGACCCATTGGAGACTCTTGATCCTCTTCACATATTGCCACAACATCTACAAAGGCGGCTTGCTTGTTGAGGTAGAACCACGTAGTATCTTCAGATGTATTGAATCTCATTTGTCTCCTGTAGACTTTGCTAACCCCGCGGCTTTGTATCGTTTCCTGAATCTTGGAAAGCGAATGTAGATCTCGTGAAGTCGCCTTTATGCTGCCATCTTTGTATACATAGTCTGCATCCAAGATTACATTTGATACAGCCTGTCTTACCTTATCAGGGTCTTCTGATGGATTTACTGCACCGTACGCCTCTATCTTGCAGGAAATTTTCGGTATTTTCACTTCATCCAACCTTGGATGACATGGTATGCTGAATTGACTAGCTGGTCAATTGTTAAATTGTTGTTAGAAATTGTTTCGTCCGCAAGGGCGATAGATTCACTCATGCCGACTCCTATTTCTCTTGAATCTCGTTTTGCAAAATCATCAAGGTCCGATGGATCGTCAGATCGGCCACGACTTGTAAGAAACTTGAATCTTCTTTCACCAGAACCGTGAACAGCAAGTACCTTGACAGTTCCAATCTTTTTTAAGACATTTACTTCTGGAAGCGACCTTATGCCGTCTACTAGAACCACATTTGATTTTGAATTTATTATTTGATCTTTAATGAGTTCAGCCACAGCGCCTGGACCATTTTTTTCGCGTAGTTCAAGCATCAGTTTACCAAGATTTGCGCCATTTGGTTCTATTTTTCTCCTTGTAGCTTCTGCCCTTACGGCATCACCCATTGTAACTTTGTCAAATCCTTTCGCTTGGAGAGCTTCAGCTATTGTGGTCTTTCCCGCTCCTGGCATACCAGTCAAGCATACAATAAGCTTTGGCATATTTTCAAGCTCTCACACTCCAGTCTATGAAGTTACCGGAAATGATTATAGAGTATACAACCAGAGTTTCTCTGATGCGAACATTTGTGGCAGCAGAAATTCATAATGTTGATGTTCTAAATTCGATAGCCAAGCTACAATCTGATTTTCAGATAAAAGCTACTCCTGTTAACAAGGAAAACATGCACTTTACGATGCTGTTCTTAGGTGAGATATCAGATGAGATAGCAGAAAATGTCAAAAAAGAGTTGGCCACTATCTCATTCAAGCCAATTGAAGCCAACTTTAATCATGTTGGTGCGTTTCCCAACCCGAAATTTCCGCGCGTGATTTGGATTGGGGTGGATGAAAAAGCTTCTGCCCAATTAGTACAACTTGCGTCCCAGGTTGAAAAAAAACTTGAACCGCTTGGATTTCGAGCCGATAAACCCTTCAAACCACACCTTACCATATTTAGAGTCAAACACAAAATAGATGACATTTCAAAGACTTTAGAGAAATTCAAGACTATTGATATCGGCAAAGACATCATAAAGGAGCTAAAATTTAAGAAAAGTATCTTAACACCAAGTGGCCCGATATACTCTGATTTACAGGTGGTAAATGCACAATGACCCAAGTTCTAGACCAAGCACGAAAGATCACCATTCCTACAAAACAAGAAGAAGAAAGGATGAGGACACTTTCAGATGATTTGTTAAAGCTAGTAAGAGATGAATCGATGAAATACTCAGAGGTTGTTTCAGTTGAGCTTGGCGGGTCTTATGCAAAAGGAACTTGGCTTAAAGGTCAGATGGATTTGGACATTTTTGTGAAGATGAAAAAAGATACGGATGAAAAAATATTTGAAGAAATTGGCAAGAAAATAGGTTTTAATTCTATGAAAAAATTCAAGCCATACGTAAGATATTCTGAGCATCCGTATGTTGAAGCTGAAGCTAGAGGCGTGCGGATAAATGTTGTTCCATGCTATGATGTAGAACATGGTAACTGGAAGAGCGCTGCAGATAGATCATCGTTTCATACCAGATTCATTGTTGAAACTTTTGATCAAGCAAAAAAGAACGAGGTAAGGCTACTCAAAAAGTTCCTAAAAGGTGTAGATATCTATGGTGCGGAGATTGCAAAGGAAGGCTTTGGAGGCTATGTGGCCGAAGTATTGGTTCATCATTATGGAACCTTTACAAATGTTCTTCAAGCTGCCGCCAACTTTACGCGGAGCCAAATAATTGGAAATCCAACTAAGAAATTTGAAACCAGTCTGATAATCATGGACCCAATTGACAGTAACAGAAATCTTGGAACTGCCATCTCTACACAAAACATTGGAAGATTCATGCTTACAGCAAGAGCATTTCTGAAAAAACCATCTATTGTTTTTTTCACAGGCAAAAAAGGAATTCCAAATAAAAAAAATCCAAAAAATACAGTAATTGTCAAATTCAACTACAAATGGCGAAGTCCTGACACCATTTGGGGCCAAGTGAAAAGGGGTGCAACTGCACTAGCAGGCCAGCTAGAGCTTGCGGGATTCCATGTATTACGGAAAAGTGCTATAACTGATGAAAAATCAGAGGCTGCCATGTTTTTCCTTTTGCGCTCTCCTTCCATTGAAAAATTCATGATAAAAAGTGGTCCCGATATCTACAGGAAATCAGACTCGGATAGCTTTATTGGAAAAAATTCAAAAAACATGCTAACCTGGATAGATGATGATGGAAAAATTCTCTCAATGCAAGAAAGAGAATTTTATGATGCAAAAAAGTTCTTGCATATGCTATTGAAAAAAAATCTATCCAAGTCGGGCATCCCAAGTGGAATAGTTCAAGATATCAAACACGGATTCAAGGTAATTGATGGCACTCAGCAGGCAAGCAAATCCATTAAAAAGGCTCTGGCAGAGTTAACCTCTACCGATGGACTCGTCTTCAGTTCCCACAAGTAAGCTTTCCAAAGAACCTTATTCTCATATTCTAGGATACCCGAGTGCCACAAAAAGTGAACTTGCAAAAAGAGTTGTCGAGCTTAGAAAACTTGGAGTAAAAACTGTCTTGCTTGAGGGCAAGACCATTCTTGGAAAGATTCCAGTGCTAGGCAAGGGCTATGTCGGTGTGGTGGTACTGGCAAAAAAAGGCAAAAATGAGGTTGCCTTGAAAATTCGCCGAATAGATTCAAGCCGGTCAGAGATGGAGACTGAAGCAAAACTTCTAAAGCTGGCAAACCAAGTAAATGTTGGTCCAAAGCTAATCGATAGCAGCAAGAATTTCATAATAATGGAATATGTCGAAGGAAAAAAGATAATCGATTGGGTAAAAGAGCTAAAGGGAAGGGGCAGTGCCGCAAAGCTCAGAGCTACGGTAAGAAAGGTTCTTGATGATTGCTACAACCTTGACAAGATTCAACTCGATCATGGTGAGCTAAGTTACATACACAAACATGTCATAGTTGGAAATTCTCCTTGCATAATTGATTTTGAAAGTGCAAGCACAAACAGACGAACTTCTAATGTTACTTCAGCTACACAATCGATCTTTATTGGTTCTGGTCTTGCCAATATAGTTAAAAAAATCATAAAGATTCCCGATAGGAAAAAGCTCATTTCCGTACTGAAAAAATACAAGCACGAGCCCTCAAGGGAGAACTTTGATGACATTTTGAAAACTTTGAGGTTGCAGAAGGTTTGAGCAAGCAAGATATAAAATCAAAAGCGCTGAGACTTTCTTTAGCGCTAATTATTTCCGCATTTGCGGTAGAGTTTTTTATTGGAATTTTTTCAAACAGTCTTGCTCTAATTACAGACAGCGTCCATGCTGTACTAGATTCCATAGTTACTGCAATTCTTCTCGTTGCCGCAAGATGGGCAGCAAAGCCGCCTGACAGAGAGCACACCTACGGTCATGGAAAGATAGAAACCATGGGCAGCTTCATCGGTGGAATAATAATTCTTATCATAGCTTGCTTTTTTATCTACGAATCAGTTACGCGATTTTATGAACCACGGCCAGCGGTATTGCCGGGCATGCTTGCAATAGGTGCAGCAATTTACACTTTGGGGACTGATGGTATCAGAATGGCGATCCTAAGAAAGGCATTGAAAAGGACTGAGGGTTCTACGCTTCGAGTAGACTTTTACCATGCCTTTATGGACATGGGTTCGACTTCGGTTGCTCTTGCGGGTATACTGCTTGTGATTCTAGGATTCTATCAAGGAGACTTTATTGCTGCACTAATCTTGGGAGGTCTTCTTGCTGCTCTTAGTTTGAAGTTGATTCATAAAACTGGGCTTGAGCTGACCGACGCTGTTCCTGAAAGCATGGTTAGGAAGGTACAGGATGTTGTAAACGGCACGGAAGGCGTGATGAAGACTGAATCAGTCCATATGCGAAGGTCTGGAAGTGATATCTTTGCAGAAGTGACCATATCACTAAGTGGCACTTCAAGTTTTGAAGAAGCACACAAAATTAGTGCCAATGTAGAAAGAAATATCAAAAATACAATTGCAAATTCCAACGTTACCGTTCACTTTGAGCCAACTTGGAAGGACGTTCCAGTGGATTACGTCATAAATAATGTCTCATCTTCTGTGAAAGGAGTAGAAGGAATACACAACATCAGCTTTTCCACAACAGAGGAAGGACTCTTCATTAGCTTGCATGTGATGGTTGACAGGAACATGTCACTTGAGGATGCACACAAGGTCTCAGATGAGATTGAAGCCCAGATTAAAAAATCAGTTTCAAATGTGAACCATATTACGATTCATCTTGAACCATTTGTCTCCATTCCAAAAACCATTCCAGTTGAGGACCTTACTATAGAAGAACAGGTCACAAATATCATCAAAGAATATCCCAAAGTAAAGAAAATTGGTCGGGTCATAACATTCCAACTTCAGGATATCTTCAAGGTGGATATTGACTGCTCATTTGAGAAAAACCTCACTATAGAAGAAGTTCATGACATAGTGTCAGAGATAGAGGGCAGGATAAAAAATCAAATTAAAAACGCAATAATAACCATACACCCAGAGCCAAGCTAAGATGGCTCGATATGATGGAGTGGATTTCCTGCGAAAGGATCCAATATTGGGCAAAATTATTGGGATGGTTGGAGATTATTCGTTGAAAAGAAGAACCCATCATTTTGCAGTTCTTGTAGAATCGATTATATCACAACAGCTTGCTACCAAGGCAGCTGAAGCAATATTTCGCAGGTTCAAGGATCTCTATCCCCAGTTTCCAAGTACAGCACAAATTCTTTCCACAAGAAAATCAAAGCTTCGCAAAGCAGGATTGTCTGGAATGAAAATTGATTATCTGAAAGATTTGGCAAGAAATATCGAAGAAGGCAGATTAAACATGAAATCACTTTCAAAGATGGCTGACGAGGAAGTGATAGAGTCTCTTACTCAAGTCAAGGGCATAGGAAGGTGGACTGCAGAAATGTTTCTCATATTCTCTCTTGGTAGGCAAGATGTCCTGCCAGTTCATGATCTGGGATTGCGAAAGGGAGTGCAGATGGCTTTCTCCTTATCAGAACTTCCAAAACCAAAAGAGGTCGAAAAACTTGGCGAAAGGTGGAGGCCATACCGAAGTATAGCTACGTGGTATCTCTGGAAGAGTCTGCAAAAATTCGATAAGATTGGATGAGCCGGACTATTTTGCTGGTTTGATTTTCTTGAGAATTGTTACATTATCTTCATGAACAGTTCTTCTGAACTTGTCAATTCCAAGATGTAATTTTTTCATCTGTTTTCTTGTGAGTCCTGCTGATTTGATTTCGCCGAGGCTCCATCCAGAGCCAACCTTTGGTTTTGCGGAACCAGGAGAGATTACAACTGGATTTATGAATTTGTGGTTGTTATTGAGTAGTGTCTTTGCTTCCGATTCATTTGCTGATTTGGCAAGTTTTTCGTCTGTTGCCATTACTTGTTTTATCTTCATTTCCAGTTAGTACTGAATATGCTATAGATAAATCTAATTTTGTAATTGCCTAATCAAATCTGGTCAAACAGACAAAAATTGAGATTTAGTGGGTAAGTTCTGGTATAGTATTTTCAGAAAGCTCGGTTAGAGTAAAAACGAACCTAGAGCCTTCGAATTCGGTAGTACCTTCTCGTTCCCAGTTTACCTTGTACGATTTGGTAAGATGTCCACCCACTATGGAGATTGTTTTTGGTACTGCCTCAAACAGCTTCTCTACCTTGTCCTTGTCCCTAGTCATAAGAAGTGATCTTCGTCTTCTCATGAGATACTTGATCGCCACGTTTTTGTGCAGATGTCCTTCTACATCGATCTTCTCATTTCCAAGGTCTATGGTAAATTTCCTTTTTCCCATAGGCACGCTTGTCTATTTTTCTACAAAAGACGGCTTGACAACTCAACATTAGCAACAAGATTGAAAATTATGACAAAATCATGGGATTAGGGTGTTCTTGAGTTACTTTAGGGTACTTCCAACCAGAATCCCATTGGCAAAATAGTCTCCTGTCTGGCTATCTGGAAGAATATCATATGTAAATTGATATTTGTATTGTACAATTTCTATCGATTTTATTGTTGATCTATCGTACGGTTCTCCGACTTTGAGGTCTGCAATTATTCTACCATCATATGTAGGATGGTTCGGTGATGCAAACAGTTCCCTGCCATCAGCTAGTTGTAGATCAATTACTCTATGTGTGTTGCCTACAAACACATGATTAATCTTGATTACTTTGGATTCGATTATTGTTCCATTTGAATTTGTAGACCATACTGTCATCCCATCTGTAATATCTTTGACTTTGACATCTCCATTTGGTGTACTAATCACAGAATCCTCAGACAGGCAAATTGGACATCCACCAAAAGGCTTTCCCTTTGATTTACCGATGGATACCGTTATGGAATCTGGATAGTTTATTGCTGTTATCACAAGGGGTGCAGAACCATCACATGTTGGATTTAGTGTATCGCCAACATGCATTACAGTATAATCGCCTAGACCAGGCCTTGCTAGCGGGTAGGGACTATTGTAGTATCCAGTTACGTTAAATTGATTTATTTTTGCTATTGTAAATACTCCGACTTTTTGCCCTACAAAGTAGTTCGACGCATTTGATAAAGGTGGCGGATTTGGTATTGGCAGAGGTGATGCCACTATTGTCCCCCATCCACGTTCAACAAGTTTCAATGCTGTTTGTGGTTTTACACATGCCGGCGAACCATCCTCTGTCTTAATTACCAAAATAATACCATCATGACACAAAACATCCTTTGCTTCAATTCCTTGTTTGATTTGATTTAGAGGGGAAGGAAGTGGTCTGATATCTCCACATTGTACACCAACCGCACATGGCGCGTACACAGAATTAAATGAACCAAGAATTGCCATAATTCCGAGCATCACCAAAACCGAGAGGTGCAAAATTTTCATATTCCTGTTATGTGCATATTCCCTTTAGAGATTGCTCATGAGTTGATCCCTCAAAATCATTCTTTTGCAGTCATCGTGCGACTTTGTTAATAAGTTAAATTTTTATTATTAATGAAAGCTAGCTATAATTACTCAAGAAGAATGCTACACCAATTTTTTAAACTATCAGGGATTGAATACTAAAATTGACAGAAAATCAGGAACACCCCCCAGGGCCAGGCGTGAACAATAATTCAAGCCCGGTCTCATCCTCTGCGTGGGTAGCGCTAGCCATCATATGCGGACTTGCCCTTGTTACCATGTATGGCGAGACAATGGTTTTGCCTGCTATTCCCGATTTCATAAAAGATTTTGAAATCTCTTACAACACATCATCTTGGATTCTTTCTTCATATCTGATAGCTGGAGCAGTCGCAACACCAATTGCAGGAAAATTATCCGACGTTTATGGCAAAAAGAAAATACTTCTAATCGTAATGATGATTTATTCTGCTGGACTGGTTGGCGGAGGCCTTGCAAATTCATTTCCTTTTATGATATCTGCAAGGATTGCACAGGGTATAGGAATTTCCATGTTTCCAATTGCATTTGGCGTTGTACGCGATATCTTTCCCTTCCAAAAGCTCGGTATGGCCCAAGGCATATTTACTTCAACATTTTTTGGAGGCGCTGTAGTGGGACTGATAGCTGGTGCTAAAATAATTTCAGCTTATGGATGGCATGCCACATTCTTCTCTGTATTTCCCATTGCTGTTGGATTGGCTATCATAATGAACAAGTTTATTCGCATACCAAAGGCTCCAGAACAGGCAAGTGTTGAGCATGCATCAAGAATTGATTTGAAGGGAGCGATTGCGTTGTCAGCTACGGTAATTTTGTTCTTGATGGGACTGTCTTACCTTGAAGCGATAGCTTCGGGAAATTTCGATTCTATAGCATTTTTCGTAGGCGCTGCAGTATCGCTTGCAATTTTTGTAGGTCTTGAGAAACGAATCTCTTATCCTCTAATTGATCTAAAACTGCTTGCTCACAAGATACTCTTGCCATCAAACATAATCGTAATTACTGTAGGAATTTCCACTTTCATGGTATACCAAACAATTCCTATACTGATACGCAGTCCCCAGCCCCTTGGCTTTGGTGGAGACGTGACAACAATAGCGACGGTTCAACTGCCGTTCATGGTTGTATCCCTTATAGTATCTGCGGCATCCGGGTTTTTCCTATCCAAAGTAGGTAATTTCAGGCTTACAGCCATTGGAACAATAATTTGTACTGTCGGATTCTTTAGCATCGTAGCATTTCATTCGACTGAATTTATGATAGCTGCTACTTTGACAATAATTTCTGTAGGACTGTCGTTTGCATTTGTAGGTGGCTTTAACATTATCTTGATGTCAACACCGAGAGGGGCAGAGGGCATATCTTTAGGCATGACAGTGCTTTTGGTCCTAGTCGGCCAGTCAGTGGGACCCTCGCTTGCTGGCATGTATCAGCAAATGTATCGTGGAACCATATCAGGACTATCAAGTAGTTTTCCATCGGCACAAGCATACGACCAAATATTTCTAACAGCTGCATTGCTTGCCTTGGCTTCAGCGTTTCT
>JACXTT010000678.1_pt1 | contig 58188 bp, 47 predicted proteins | sample 9270951 | NCBI WGS metagenome assembly JACXTT01 (sample SAMN15532306, study PRJNA645909) | rock metagenome | isolation source: weathered quartz diorite | place: Puerto Rico | collected 2017-06-21
CATCCGCATTGCTCATGCCCGTCGCCGCGCAAGCCACGGCGATGGATTGCAGGCTGATCATCTTGCCCATCACACCGGCGCTCGAGTTCGAGGCCGCCATCAGGACGGGGTTCAAGGCGAGGCTCTTGGCCGTCACCACCTGCAGGTTGCCGAACAGCGCATTAGCCGAGGTGTCGCTGCCGGTGAGGAAAACGCCGAGCCAGCCAAGCATAGCGCTGAAGTACGGAAACGCTGCGCCGGTTGCCGCGAACGCCATTCCGAGGGTCGCCGTGGCGCCGCAGTAGTTCATTAGAAAGGCGAGCCCGAGTACAGAGGCGATCGTCACCGTGGGCAACGCCAACTGTTTGGCCGATGTGATGACGATTCGGACAAACCGCGCAGGTGAAACCCGCAGCAGCATTGCGGACGCAAAGGTCGAGAGCATGCACGCGGTTCCGGAAGCCGACAGCATGCTGAATGTGAACACCGCGCCATACGGAGACGGCGAGCCCACCACGGGAGGCATCTGCGTGATCAGGTTGTGCAGGCCCGGCCATTGAATCGGAATCGTCGCCTGATTGAGCATTTTCTTGATGTCGGTCTGGCCCCAGAGCAGCACGAAGATCACCAGCAAGCCGTACGGCGCCCAGGCGAGAAACACTTCGCCCGGCGCATGTTTCTTCATTGCCGACTGTGATTCGCCGAATTTGTCCGAGGGTTTCCACACCTTCAGCAGCGCGACCAGAATGCCGAGCGAGGCCAGCGCGCCGATGATGTCGGTCAGGTACGGTCCGAGGTAGTTCGATACGAAGAACTGCGCTCCCGCGAAGGCAACGCCGCACGCGATTGCCGCGGGAAGCACCCCCTGCAATGCGCGCATCCCGCCCATCACGAGCATCAGATACGCCGGAATGAAGAGCGATACCGGGGCGCAGATGCGGCCGACATTGCCGGATAGCTCGTCCATGGGCAGTTTGGTGATGCCCTGTAAGGTGACGAGAGGCGTTCCAATCGATCCAAAGGCGACGGGCGCGGTATTTGCCAGCAGGCAGATCGCAGCGGCCTGGAAGGGCGAAAACCCGAGTCCCGTGAGCATCGCCGCGGCCACTGCGACGGGAGTTCCGAACCCGGCGGCGCCTTCGATAAACGCTCCAAAGGCGAACGCGATCAACAATGCCTGCAGGCGAGGATCGTCTGTGAGGCCGCCGACCGAATCTTTGATGATTTCGAATTTACCGGTTTCGAGGGTGATGCGATAGAGGACGATGGCCCAGAAAACAATCCAGCCGATGGGAAAGAGTCCGAACGCCGCGCCGTAGGTTGTGGCGCTGAGCATCATGTTCACCGGCATGCCGTACAACCCGATGGCCACCAGCATCGCACCGCCCAAGCCGCTCAGCGCCGCCATCCACGAAGGCTTTCGCAGTACGCCGAGCATGATCAGGAGGACGAAAATAGGCGCCGCGGCTGCAAGTGCCGAGAGAGGGATGCTGCCGCCGAGCGGGGTGTAGTTATGCTGCCACATGGGAATGGGCTATTTCATCACGAAACGCCCCCGTGGCGCTACTGTTCGCTTTGAAAATGTCAGTCCGTCACCGGCTCCCACAGCTCAATCGGATTGCCTTCGGGATCGTGCAGGCGGGAAAAGCGCCCATTTGGGTAAACCTTCTCGTCGATGGTGACCGTGATGCCAGCCTCGCGCAACTGCGCGGCCATCTTCTCGAGGCTGCGAACGCGGAAATTCAGCATCCAGCGCTTGGATTCGTCGCCGAAGTAGCCGGTCTTCTCCGGGAAGGGATGAAAGGCGCAGGTTCCGGCTTCCTGCCCCCAAGGTTGATTGCCATATTCGGTCGACGGGACCGACTCCAAGGTGATCGGTGTACCCGTTACTCGTTCCATCTGTTTCTCCGCTCCTTCCGATTTCCGCACTGCCGCGGCGGCGCTCACGGCGCCAAGGAATATCCGCCGTGTCGTGTCGGCTGTCATTGTGCAACCTCCCCGGTCGCTTGCCGATCGTATCAGACGTTTTGCAGCGGTTCGCTCATGCTGCCTTTAGGGACTTTTCACATTCGTTGTTGGTCTGGCGCCTGTGGGACACCTTTAAAGGTGTCGGAGCGCTTCAGCGCTCCAGCCGCTAAGTTATATGCTGGACGCATAAATTGGTCCGACACCGTGAACGGTGTCCCACGTGCTGCCAACTACACCGTTAGGGCCATCCTACCTTGATGTCCTCAACAATTGTGAAGACGCTCTCTCTATCTAGAGCGAAGCCGGCGCAAGTGCATTCGCATCAAGCTCGCAGCCAGAATCGCGATGCCAGCAAACACCGCTGTTGACGGCTCCGGCGTGGCTTGGACCGAGAACGGCGCGCGTAAATCACCGAAGCCCGTCGCGCAAGTGGGACAGACGTTCGGATCCGCGGAGAAAATCTCGTAGTTCAAATCGATGAACCCCGCGTCCCCAGCTCCAGCCAGCGCCAGCGGATCGATGCTGAACGCCCCGGCTCCGATCTGATTCAAGAGGTCGAACGGAACGGTCCAGGCAGGTGCACCCGGGGCCAGGACGCCGTTGACTGGGCCGCCGAGGAGGCCTGCGTAGTCCACATATGAGCCAAGGCTCGGATTCGTCTCGTTGACCAGCACGGTGGTCACTACAGAGATCCAGCTCTTGGGGTCTGACGTTAGCGTGAAGCCCCATCCAACGGTGTCGCCTGGAACTCCTTGGATCGAGCCGCTGGAAGGATCCAGCGTAAAGGTGACGTCCGCGCGGGCGGCAACAGCCCCGCATAACAGTGCAATGGCGAAAATGCCGTGGTGGTTTCTCATGACACATCCTTTCTGTCTGCTGTTGTTGTGGAGTCGGCGGTTTAAAGATCGTGAGCGCGGCATGTTCCTCGATGTTTGTGCCGCGCCCTGTGTGCTCTAACGGAAGAGATTCAGTATTTGCGAGTTTTGATACGCCCCGCCGTTGGCTGTCAGACTCACCGTCAGCCGGATGCGCGTCACGGATGTTGGCCAATTGAGCGTGAGGCTTCTGCTGGCCGACGCCCCGGGTTGGATGGAGGGGATTACCGGAATGGCGGCGGCCGGAGTGACCGTGACACCTCCCGTCACTGCCGCTGCCGCAAGCGATACCTGGACGTTCGATGTCGCGCCAAGGCCGCTGTTGTTGAATCCGAGCGTCAGCTTTACCGTGTCCGGCTGGCTGTCATCGGTCACGACGCCGGTCACGTTAATTCGCGGCGCGACGGCCGCGAAATTCGCCACGGCGTTGTCTGCCTTCGTCATGCTGATGGTCTGCGGGTTGGCTGTGCCTTGCAAGTCGCCGGAGAATCCGGTGAAACCGAAGCCGCCGTTTGCCGTTGCATTGATCGTAACTGAGCTGCCATCGTCGAACCAGCCGCCGGCGGTGATCTGTCCCGCTCCTGCGGGACTCGCGCCTGTCGTCAGCAGCCACTGGATTTTCATCACCGGCGCAAGATTCAGACGCGTGGCCGTCACTGTCCGCGGATTGTCGCCGCTGCCGTCAAGCCACTGCTTGAACGCCGCTTGCTTGCCTGGCCCTATCGGCCAGACCGGGTAGCTCAACGTGTGGCTTGAGCCGGGGATCCAGTAGAACTGTGTGGGCGTCGTATACTGCGCGCCGTCCGCAATCACCGGGACGCTATAGGGATTGCCTGCAATGAAAATGACCGACCGCACTCCAAATTGGCCGAGAACATCGTGCGGAGCGGACATGACGATGGTTTGCGGCGCCTGTGCCCCGCTGAGGTCGCGGCTGAAACCCAGAAAGTATCCTCTCGTGTCCGGAACGGCGTCGACGCTCACCCTTGTGCCGGCGGGATAGAACTGGTCTTTGGACTCCCCGTTGGCGGTCAGATGTCCGGGCCCGCTAGAATTCATCGTCAACAAAAATGAGGCGGAGAAGCCTGCAGTCAGCTTCGTGTGCCCCTGCTGTGGCGCGGCGATTGTGTGCGAAATGCCCAGGCCATCGCTCCAACTGGTCCAGGTCGCACGCACCTTGCCATCCTGCGGTGTGGAGGCATCGACGGTGTGGGAACTGCCCGGCTGCCATGTGAAAGTGTGCGGCATTTTGTAGCTGCTGCCGTCCACACTGATCCGCAAGCCCGAGGGCACGGAATCCATCGTGACCGCCACCGCGGGAATCACGACGACTTCGACAATCAAAGTGTCGTCGCTCTTCAGCGTGATGTTTTGCGGATCCGCACCCGGATTGGCCAGAGCGAACTTGAAATCCTCATGGATCAGTACGGAATAGCGGTGAACTCCCGGCGACAAGTTGGCGGCTTCGGGGTTGAGGGAGACCTTCACAAAATTCGAATCGTTGAATGTGTCGGTCTGGCTGGCGTCTCTGGACGTGTAGAGCGGCGCCCAACCCGCCGTCACGTATCTCGTGTCGGCAGTCGCGATGCTAAGTATGCCTCCGTTGCCGCCGGATACCGGGAGCGTCACCGGCGGGTCTATCGAATTTGCGTCGCCCTGGCTGACTGTGAAGCTGATCGTCTTTGGCAGAATTTGAATCGGTCCTACGTAGTGGTTCAACCAGACTTCCGCAACGCCAAAGTTTGTGAGGGCATCGTACGCCGCCATGTTCTGGACGGCGCTCGACGGGCGCCAAAAGTGCCAGTCTGCGCCTTTTTCGCTCTGGCACGTTTTCTCGCCATCGGCCCACACGCCAATGGTCGAGGTTACATACCACACGCGGGAGTCGGGGAAGCTTGCATCCGCGAATCCATTCGCACACAGGTAAGGAGCGTTCGCGCCCATGCTGTTCGGGTCATAGGCGACCCACGATCCGAATGAAGTACCGAAGGCTTTGGTCATGCGAGCCGGTTGGCCAGGCGTTCCGGCGCCTGCATGCCAGCTCCAAATCATGGCTTCGCGGCGATGATCGGTCTGGCTGCAATTCGGACCCGAGTGATAATCGTCGCAGGTGTAGTTAACAGACGAAGGCAGGTTTGCCGGAATGCCGAATAGCGCAAATACTCCGATGACCAGGTTAAGATTCGGCGCCTGGCTGAGGCTGCCCAGGAAATCGGTCTCGATCCAGTTATATCCGCATTGCAGGGAATGTTGCACCGACGGCGCATCCATCAGGTTGTCCGTGGATGCCGTGTTGAGGTTGTTGGCGAGCAATTGGCTTATACTGCGGTCCTCGCCGAGGTTGGCGAAAGTGGCTGGTGTGTGGTTGCCGGGCAGATTCCGCGTGGAGCAGTTGATCAACCAGAGGTCGGCCGGAGACGTGAGTGCAAAGGAACCGAGCCCGTCCTGGGTAACGCCGGAGGCGGCCGAACCGTTCGCATCTTCGAAAGCCCATTCGCTGGGAAACGCGGAAAGCACCATCACTTGCTTTTGGGCGGCGCGCAATTGCCGGATCGTCGGGTAACGATAAGCATCCGGTGCGGCTATCCACTGGCTATTGGATAAGGTCGCCGCCGGGTTCTTGTAAACCATATCGCCTAAGCCCAACTCGATGACCTTCTTGTAGTATTGGGTCCCGAAATACTGCACTTGGTTCTGGGCCGGATCGGTACCCTGGGTGTAGAAACCGTTGAGGATCTTGTTGCCCCAACCTTGCGCGTAATCATGCAGCCGCAGGATGATGAATTCGTTAGGATGCTGCTTGAGCCAGTGCCTGATTTCCTTGACGGCGAATATAAACGAACGATTGCGCGACATCGACTTCCCCTGCCAGTCCTTGCTCTCGCAGATCGTGAGCGCGGAAATCGAGTATCCGGAAGAACTGTGGCATAACCGGATCTGGTTATCCAGGTTGGTGAAGAGCCATGGATCCAGGCGGATCGTGCGAGCCCCCAACTGGAGTTGATCGGTGATGCTAAGGCCATGATCCACGCTGAACGAGGAATCGCCTCCGTCCGCGTAGTTGCTATAGGAGTTGTGTGTACCCAGTATCGGCGCAAAGACAATAGGCTGGTCCGCCTGGATACCGCCGAACTGATTCTGGCGCGCAAAATTCAGCCAGGGCGAATTGAAAATCGGATCGGTCTCGCCCACCTTCATCCGGGTGAGATTGGTGCACCGGACAATGCTGTTTTCAACGTGGATCTGGAGTCCTGAGTCGCAGCGCAGCCGGTCGTTGAAGTTGCTCGAATTGTCCGATGGCGTGTTGGCGGGTAACAACCCCCAGGCGCGGCTTGGCTCGTCCATGTTGCAGGGTCTTTCGTCTTCACCACCGCAGTCGGCCCACAGCACGACACCATTGACCGTTGTCGTGGTGTCAGCGGCGGCGATAGGGTGTGCGGAGGCGATCCATAACATTGCCAACGCCAACCCGCCCAAGGCACACGTTGGCCGTAAACACTCCTCCCGCATAAGTTCTCCTTGCGATTGGGGCGGTGATCCCGGCCGGGGCCGCCTGATTTTTGCTGCTTGCAAAGCCAGCATAAAGGCCCAGGCCACATGCCGGCAAGTCAATTCGAGTCTTAACTGCATCAACCGCATCTAAACTCAAAAACAGTTTGGTTTCAGTGGTTTTCGGCCTCCATCTAAACTGCTACACTGGACTTCATTCCACCATGAGCGAGCGTCAACAGGGGCTAGGCGACGCTGCTGGTCCATTCCGCTTCGGTGTCTTTGAGTTCGATCCGCGCTCGCTGGAGCTGACGCGATCGGGCTATGCGGTGCGTCTGCAGGAGCTGCCGGCGAAGCTGCTGAACGCGCTGCTTCGGCAGGCGGGAGAATTGGTGACGCGGGAACAGCTCCAAGGGGAGTTGTGGGCGTCCGACACCTTCGTCCAGTTCGACGCCGGGTTGAACACGGCGATGAACAAACTTCGCCAAGCCTTGCGGGATTCCGCGGACCGGCCACAGTTCATTGAGACCGTTCCGCGAACCGGCTATCGGTTTATCGCCCCGGTGGTGCTGGGGAAGCGAGCCGAAGTGATCGCGCAAGAAACGACGCAGCCGGTCAGCGCCCCGGAACCGCCGAGTCCGGTTACAACAAGTCCGGTGACAACCGATGTCCTAAAGCCCAGCCGCCCCCGGCTGTGGTTCTTGCTCGGCATGGGAGCCGCATTGATCGGCTTGGCAGTGGTCGCGTTTCTGTGGAAGCGGATCACGTTATCCGGAACCGGTCCGACGACGCGCTTTGCCATTGACCTGCCGCCGGGGCAGCAATTCAACTTCTACTCAGGGCGGCACATCGCGATCTCGCCCAATGGCTCTACCGTCGCATGGATCGCGGAAACGCGGGGCATACGGCAAATCTACGTCCGGAATTTGACCGAAACCGCATACCACCCATTGGCCGAGACCAGATATGCCTCCGGCCTTTGCTTCTCTCCGAACGGCGATTGGCTGGCCTTCCAAAACTTCAATGGCGAGCTGCGAAAGGTTTCCGTAGACGGGCGCTGGAATACCAAGCTGCTGGACCTCGGCCCGAGATCCGCCGATGGGACGCTGGTATGGGCAAACGACGGCTGGATCTACTTCAGCGCCGTGCATTTTCCTCCCGACCCGCCAACCGAGACCCGCGCCATGTACCGGGTGCGGGCCGAGGGCGGCGCGCCCGAGCCCGTATTAAAGGGACCCCAGCCGGTAGGAGCATGGTACCCGCGCCAGGTGCTTCCGCAGGGCCTGCTGTTTGCGATTGACTACGCACCGTCCGACATCGCCGTGAGCCTGCTTGCGTCAGCCGATCAGAAAGTGCGCCAATTGATCCGCCACGCGTCCGGAGGCACAGTTCTCCCGACCGGACATCTCATCTACGCCCAATCCGGGAATCTGATGGCCGTACCCTTCGACATCGACCGCATGGAGACGATAGGCAAGCCATCGACGATGGTTGCCGGCGTCGCGCCGGACCGCTACGCGGGGTTGCAAATGGACGTGTCGCAAACCGGCACACTGGTCTATTTGCGAAGTTCATTGGTTCATCACCGTAGGCTCGTCTGGGTCGACAAGTCAGGCCACGAGACACCGACGAAGCTACCGGTCGGACGCTACCGCCTGCTCGACCTTTCGGCGGATAACGCCAAAGTCCTGCTGACCCGCTTCGACAGCGGCGACCATTGGTCGATCGGATCGTATGAACTGGAGACGGGAGACTTTAAGGAGATCCTGTCGGGAGACAGCCCGGGCACCGGTGCGATCTTTAGTCCTGACGCAAAATCGGTCGTCGTTGCGGCGCGCTACCAGGGCGAGCGCATGGATACCTTGTACCTGAAGCCGCTTAACATGGATGGCGGTGAGCAACCGCTGCTGTCCGATGCCTACTCCGGCAAGTACCCGCAGTCGTGGTCGGCGGCGAGTAAGGCGGTGGCTTATATGGAGGGCTATTATCAGGCGACGAAGCGCGATGTCTATGCGCTGTCATTGAGCCCTGGCGCTAAGCCGCAACTGATTGCCCGTACCCCGGAAGACGACTACAATCCCTCGTTCTCTCCCGATGGGCATTGGATTTCGTACTCGAGCAAAGTCAGCGGCCGGGCCGAGGTATATGTGCAGCGGTATCCGGGTCCTGTGGCGCCGGTTCGCGTTTCGGAAAGTGGCGGTTCGAACTCTTTGTGGGGACCCGGCGGCAAGGAACTGTACTATCGAGACCAGGAGAGTATGCTGCAAGTCAGCTTCGATCCGGCGACCGGGAAGGCAGGCAGTGCGCATCGGCTGTTTTCCGGCAACTACGATTTGGGCGGGACGCCTTGGAACCGCGATGTGGCCATCTCCCGCGACGGGAGCAGGTTCCTGATGCTCAAGGTCGAGCAGGATCCGCCGGACTACAGGCAGATTCAGGTCGTGCTCAATTGGTTTCGCGAACTGCCGCCCGTCACAAGATGAGCCACCAAACGGCGATGCCGGCCGATACGGGATGCTGACAGGTAACCCGGGCACTCCCAGGTGCAACCGGTAAACCGATGCCCTCGGGGCGATTGTATCAGACGTTTTGCAGCGGTTCGGAAATGCTGCCTAAACTGTCACTGTTCGCTTTGAAAAGTCCAGCGGAGCATCGAAGGTTCGAACGACATACCGCCGGGAACACGCACCACGATCGAGTCGCGGCTGAGGGCGTCGAGGTCGTCGCCGGGCCGCACCGCGAAGTGGATTTCGCGGGAGACTACGGCGATTTCAGAAGAAGACGATTTGGCGGCCGCGGCCACCGCGCCGCCCTTTGCCCCCGGGTTCGCTCGGAGAATGCCACGCAGCCGGTATTCGACGAAGCCTTCCGAAGTGGCGGTGCTCGACTCGACCAGCAAATCTCCGATGGCCCAGTCGCCGGCCGCTTTCGGCCTCTCCATCGAGACAGGTCCTCCGCTGGAGGCCGGTTGGGGTAGTGGCGACGCCGGAGCGGCTGCCGCCGCCAGGATCTCGGATGCGGATTTGCTGTCGGAAAGCGAAGCGATCGTCATCATGTCCTCCGCCGCGGATCTGCGTTTCTGCAACTGCTTCTGCGATTGCTTTTGGACGGCGACCAGCCACGTGTCGGCCGTTTCAAACGGACCTGCGCTCGGAAAAATCACACCTGCCGCCAACAGGAATGAGACTGGAATCAAGAGGAATCGCATCTCAGGTAATGCCATTATCCCCATTGCGGCAGTTCTTTCCGATCCGTGTGAGCGCTTTTCTTACCTACGGTTCCACCTTAAGTACGTACCAGGACTCGAGTTTTGGCGCAAAACCAAAGGACGTGGTAAGCGAGCCTGCAAAGTCCTAAGGAATTACAATAGTTCGATCCGGGGAGGATGAATCACATGATGCGCATGATGAATCACAGGCTTGCAATTGCGGTGTCTCTAGTGGCTTTTCCGGCCCTATATGCCGCAGATTCGGCGGCGGCGCCGAAACCCACCCGGCTGACCCTCGAGGATCTCGCTTCAGTCGAAGGCGTGCAGGCGCCGGCGCTCTCGCCGGACGGCCTTCATTTTGCGCTCACGTGGCAGGGGCAGATCGTGTTGGTCCCTTCCGCCGGAGGCTGGCCCGTTCCGCTCACCAGCAGCCCGGGCGGCAAGAGCGGGCTCGACTGGTCGCCCGATGGCAAGCGAATCGCGTATGTGTCCGGCGGATCTGTGTGGAATGTTGCCGCTGGTGGCGGACAACCGGTCCGGTTGACCGAAGGCGTTCGTGGCGCGGGCGATCCTCGCACTGCCGCCGACCGTGCGCCGAGGTGGTCCCCCAAGGGCAATTGGGTTCTGTTTGAAACCGGGCGTCGCGGGAATGGCGACCTCGCGGTAGTCAGCGCGGACGGGCTGACTACGAGTCTTCTGACCAGCAGCCCGGCAGACGAAGGCAGCCCCGCCTGGTCGCCGGATGGTTCGCGGATTGCCTACGTGGAGCGTTCGACGGAGTTCTTCAGCGGACGAGTCCGCATCGCCGATTTCGACTCGAACACAGGGCGATTCAAGGATGCGGCACGCGTGTTGTACACGGCGCCTCCTGACCGCGGCGGCGGATGGTCGGTGCGGCGGGTGACCTGGTCTCCCGATGGCAAGTCCATTGCGTTGGTGCTGCAGGCATCAGGCTGGGACAAGATCTATCTGATTCCGGCCAACGGCGGCGGCAAGCCGGTTCCGGTCACCGAAGGAGAATCGGAGGACGAGAATCCTGTGTTCTCTCCGGACGGCAAATCGCTGGCATTCGTATCGAATCGGCATGGGTCTGAAGAGCGGCACGTCTGGTTGGTTTCATCCGAGGGCGGAAAGCCCCGCAGACTGTTGGCTAATGCCGCCGCCGGCTTTGAAGGCAACCCGCAGTGGTCGCCCGACGGCAAGCAGGTGTACTTTTCCCGCACCGGGCCGTTCGAACCCGGGTCACTTTGGGTGGCATCCACAGCGGATGGCGGCTTAGCGCGGAGTGTGATTCCGACACAGCCGCGAAACTTCGCCACCACCGGGCTCGCGGAACCTGCCGTTATCCGTTACAAGAGTAAGGACGGGCTTCCGGTTTCGGGCATCCTCTACAAGCCGCTCGGCTATCAAAGCGGGACGCGGTACCCTGCCGTGCTGTGGATCCATGGAGGTCCGGAAGGACAGGATGGCCTGAACTTCGACCCATGGGCGTTGTACCTGGCGCAGCAAGGGTACCTTGTGCTCGAACCGAACTACCGCGGCAGTAGCGGGTACGGCGAGAAGTTCCGCAACCTGAATGTCGAAGATAGCGGAGGCGGGGAACTGGACGATGTCGTGGCAGGCGTCGAGTATCTGGTGGCGCAGGGTCTTGCCGACGGCGCGCGTGTCGCGATTGGCGGCGGGAGCCACGGCGGCACGATGGTCGCCTACGCGGTCACCAAGCGGCCGGACGTCTTCAAGGCTGCGATTGAGTTGTACGGCGTGGTGGATCGCGCGACGTTCCTCGAGCGAACCAATCGGAACTCGGCCGTACGTTGGGCGTTGAAGATGGGAGGCAACCCCGGCGAGAAGCCTGAAGTCTACGCCAAGGCCCGAATTCTGGACGATGTGCCGAAGATCAAGGCGCCGTTGCTCATCATGCACGGCGAGGACGACCCGCAGGTGCCGCCGTATGAGTCGCAGCAGTTTGTCGCGGCTCTCGAGAAGGCGGGAAAGCCGCACGTGTATGTAACGTATCCCAAGGAATTACACGGCTTCACGCAGAAGGACCACAAGGTCGACGCCTGGCGGAAGCAACTGGCGTTTTTGAACCGCTACCTGCAGCCCCAGTACGGCCGCAGTATCACGTCCGTGTCGGACATTGTGCTCGACGAGAAATGAGTTGGAGTACGATACGGATATATGCCGTTCCTGATCGAAGATGCGTTTCTGCCGGCGACGCTAACGGCGTCCCCGATGACCGATCAGCAGTTCGCCGATTTCTGCGCGGAACATCCCGACTTGTCTTTTGAGATGAGCGCCGCGGGAGAGATTATTGTCATGCCGCCTAATTTTTCCAAGACGGGAGCCCGGAATCTGGAGATCTGCATGCAACTCGGAATGTGGGCGCGACAAGACGGACGAGGCGTCGCAAACGACTCCTCGACGGGTTATTTGCTCCCGAACGGAGCGCGGCGGTCACCCGATGCCTCCTGGACTTCGAAGGAAGAAATCCGAAGGCTGACCGAGGCAAGCCGGGAAGGATACTGGCATCTCTGCCCGGCGTTCGTAGTCGAACTTCGTTCGCATTCCGACCGGCTCCCGGCGTTGCGTGCCAAGATGCAGGAGTACCTTGACAACGGCGCACAACTGGGGTGGCTCATCGATCCGGAAACCCGGTCGGTGGAAATCTACCGGCCGGATCGCGAGCCTGGATCGCAAACCGGCATTGACTCTATTTCAGGTGAAGGTCCTGTGGAGGGTTTCGTTCTGGACTTGCGGATGGTCTGGAATCCCCTCTAAAGCGTATACGATAGATTGTTGTTATTGTCCAAGAAACCCCTCGGCCTCGAAGACCGCAACGAGCTTCTTATAGTAGACCGGGCTAAACTTTGGCATGGCTCAGCGGAAGCGGAAGACTGACTCGCTGCACGCTGATAAACTTCGGACTGGTGATCGACGCCTTGCGCTTCGTGTAACCGGCCTCTTCCAGGATCTGCCGAAGCGTTCCCATCTTCTCGGCCTCTTCTAAGAAGAGCCTGATGGCGTCCTTGAGGTTCTCGACGGCTCGTTCTTTGGTGGCGCCGCAGGACGCGACGTCCAGTTCCAAAGCGTGAGCCACAAACGTGCGCCCTTCTTTGAAAACCCGAATTGTGGATTGAATCTCCATGCCTTGGATGGTTCGTGTTCTTGCACTGGAAGCATAGCAAGAAACCGGCTCTGCAGTCCAGGGATGAAGGAGGTGACGGATGTCCAGGAGCGGTCAAGTTGCTGGCGGAGAGAGAGGGATTCGAACCCTCGATACAGTTTCCCGTATACACGCTTTCCAAGCGTGCGCCTTCAACCACTCGGCCATCTCTCCTGCTCGGGAAGGAACCGGATTGAGAGGCCCGGCCCAAGTTGTTAGTGTACCATCCGCCAACGCTAATTAGCCACTTGCGCCGACGCGATGCGCCCTCGATTCTTCACGATCCTTGGCGCGCACCGTCGGGCCCATGAACCATACAAAACGCTTTAGGCACGAATGGCACCGGTAGTTGCCGAGCAACACGAGCCGGGCTAACTTTTCGCCAAGGCTTTGGGCCTTGGACGGAGTCACTGTACTCACACCGCATCTCGGACAAATCGGCGTCATGTCGAAGTTATCTTCCATCATTATGACCTCCCTCGCAGGGAAATGGAAGCCCCTCTGCTGCAGCAGCAGGCTAGGGGTTCTTCTTCTCCCGTAGGAGCCGGTCACGCAAGCGCAGAGACCGTTCCGGCCCGGCGGGCCGGGGAACGATCGGGGACTTACACCAATCCCCTTGGGTAGTGTAGTCCAAAAGGGCGCCGGTTTCGGCGTTCCCCAAAAGACGCGCCGCGAGGGCCGCATCCTGTTGTGCGTTGCGCTGAATCAGGCTTCTGATAGATAGTGCTTCCGACGGCGGATTATTCTCACGAGCTCCGCAGGTAACTCTATGAAAAACATCACGATAAGTGAAATCAGCCGGTGATTCGATGGGGTGTATCTCCCCTAACTTGGGGACCTGCGTAAGCAACTGCGCGGGGACTATGCGCGCCTCCATCGGGTAGGTGATCCACCGGTCGGGAATCCACATCTGCGGTTCGATTTTCATCCGTTGTACCTCGCTGTTTTTGGGTACATGGACATCGAGAAGGAAGACCTCTACGGATTGTCCCGGGATGTGTTTCTCGGGCACGAGACCGTTGTAGGGAAGATCCAGTTTGACGAGCTTGTCGGGAACCCATTCGCCGCTCTTCTGCTGTTCGAAGACCTCCTTGTAGAGAGTCACGTCGATCATGCTTTCCGGGTTGAGCCCGATATACAGCCAATAGGGCACGCCCTGGGGCGCCTGGACGGCGATGTGGAACGACGACGAGGCATTGCGCAATAAGGCAGGGGAGAGCACCTCACGGCTGCGCGCCGTGCCCCTGTCCGCTTGAATCACGTTGCCGAAAGGATCGATGCGCTGGAACTCCGAATATACGCGGATCGTCTGGCCATGGGCGACGGCCGTGAGTTGCAGAAGCAGTAAGAAAAATGGCGGGCATGAAGCCCGCCATCCTGTTCTTGTCATGAGTGATTACGCAAGGTCGAACTTTTCCTGGTGCAGCGTCGGATCGCTCTTGACGAGCACCGGCCGTTTCAGGATCTCTTCGATCTCTTCCAGATACTTGTTGTGATGCGATTTGAAGAGCTTCGCCACCTCGGGGTTGCAGCGCAGCACAACGTCGCCGTGATCGATCACATGCGACAACTTCTGCGCCTCGGTGAGGATCTCGGTCACCACGGTCGGCACACTCTTCACATAACCCGCGCCTTCACAGTACGGGCAGGGCGAACACATCGTGCGCTCGAGGCTCTGCTTGACGCGCTTGCGGGTCACGGCCACCAAACCGAAGTCGTTGAACTGCAGAATCTTGTACGGCGCGCGATCTTCGCGCATCGCATCCTCGAGGGCCTGCATGACCTTCTGCCGGTTCTTGCGCTCGTCCATGTCGATAAAGTCGATGACGATGATTCCGCCGAGATCGCGCAGGCGAACCTGGCGGACGATCTCCTTCACCGCCTCCATGTTGGTCTTGACGATGGTGTCTTCGAGCCGGTTCGATTTGCCGACGAACTTGCCGGTGTTGATGTCGATCGCGACCAGCGCTTCAGTCTGGTTGATCACGATGTAACCGCCGGACTTCAGCCACACCTTCGGGCGCAACGCCTTTTCGAGTTCGTTGGTGATGTTGAAGGCGTCGAAGATCGGCGTATTGCGCGTGTACAGTTTGACCTTGGGCAGCAGGGCCGGCTGGAACCGCTGGACGAAGCGGAGGATGCTTTCATACATCTCTTCGCTGTCCACCCAGATGGCCTTGTAGCTGTCGTTGAACTGATCGCGCAGCACGCGCTGCACGATGTCGAGGTCGTGATGCAGAAGCAGCGGCGCGGGCCGCTTGTCGGCCTTCTGCTTGATGTCCTGCCAGAGGTTGTGCAGGAACTGAATGTCCGCGACGATCTCTTCGTCGGGCTGGCCTTCACCGGCGGTGCGGATGATGCAACCGCCCTGCACGGTTCCACGCACGCCCTGCAGAATGCGCTTCAAACGATGCCGCTCTTCGTCGCTCGCGATCTTGCGCGATACGCCCATGTGATCGAGCGTCGGCATGAAGACCACGTAGCGGCCAGGCAGCGCGATATGCGAGGTGATGCGGGCGCCCTTCTGTCCAAGGGGTTCCTTGGCGATCTGGACGATGATTTCCTGGCCTTCCTTCAGCAGGTCGCTGATGGAGGGCATGGGAGCATGACGGTCGTGGCTGCCGCTCCGCTCGTAACGCTGCCGGGGTTCCTCAGCGCGCGGGGCTGGCTGCTGTTGTGGAGCCGCGGCTGCGGAAGCCTCAGGTCCTGCTGCGGCCTCTGCGGATGCGGCTTGGCCTTCGCTGCCACCACCAGCCACCACAGGTCCGGCCGGGCGATCTCCACGGTCGCGTCCGCGGCCACGGCGTCCGCGCTGGCGGCGGTTGCCCTCCTGGCGCTGGAACCGGGGATTGCTGCGGTCGCGAACATTTGCCGTCACGGGCAACGTGGCTGCAACGCGCTCGGCTTCTTCCTGTACGTCTTCAATGCTGACTTCCGCGCCTTCGACCGTATGGCCAACTTCGCCGAAAATCATCGCCTGGATTTCAGGGTCCTCGTCTGAGGCGTCTTCGCCTTCCGGCTCGTCTTCCCCGTCGTCTTCGTCGACTTCTTCTTCTACTTCGATTGCGGCGGCAACTACCTCTTCGGCCGGCGCCGGCGCCGCTTCGGCGGCTGCCGCGGGAGCGGGTTCTTCGTCAATCGATTCGGACTCGGCGAGCACTTCCGCGACTTCCTTCTCATTGAGGAACTCCACCCGTTCCGGATGCAGCGGAGCGTCGGGCAGGGCATTCGCGGAAGGATGCTCGACCGCGTCTTCCGCGGCGAGGGTCAATTCCGGTTCCACGACGGCAGCCACTGCGTCCAACTGATCGGCCGTCTCATCGTCGTCTTCTTCGATCTCATCCACGACAGGCGCGGAAGCGGTCACATAGGCTGGAAGCGGAGGCGGAGTCGCGCCGCGATATTTGGCCAGCGACTCGCCGGGCAAAACGAATACATCTGCCGCCGCGGCGCTAGCTGCCGCCGGAATCACGGGCCCGCGATGATCTTCGCGGAAAGCTGCCGGCGTGGCCGCTATCGCGTCGCCGGGTTCTCCGGCCGGGCTGCTCTCGCCCTCATTGTCCTCACCAGGGCCTGCGTACTTCGAATCCGGGAAACCACGTCCGCGGCCGCGTCCACGGCGGCGTCCGCGCTTGCCCCGGTTGTCGCGATCGCGATGGCGATCTCCACGGCCATCGGGACGTGCCACGGCTACTGCGGCGCCGGTTCCATCAGCGGCTCCCGCTGGCGCCGCGTGCTCCGCGGTTGTTTCGCCTTCGGTTGCTGCTGCTGCTTCCGTTCCTTCCGCGACATTGGCATCCTGATCTTCTGCATCCGAGACAAGGGATTCCTGATCGAAGGCGTCCTCGGCGCCCAGATGCTGCTGCAGTAGCGGCTCTTCGCCGGCCGCCGCCAAGCCTTCGCCGCTCGCTGCGGCAGGCGCTGCGGCTGCCGCGGGTTCCAGAATCGCAGGGCGTGGCTGCCGGTCTCCGCGGTCCCCACCACCTCGGCCGCCGCGATCTCCACGGCCTCCACGATCGCGATCCCGGCCACCGCGGCCGCCACGGTCACGGCCTCGGCCGCCGCCGCCGCGGTCATCGGCGCCGCCGTTTCCGCCGCCCGCCGCACGGGCGTCTTCGCGGCGGGATGGACGCTCTTCCGCGCCTCCAGTGATCTTGTCGATGTCTTCGTTATGTTCTTCGTAGAAGTCGGAGACGTAGAGGAACGTGTCGCGCTCCAGTCCCAAATCCACGAACGCGGATTGCATGCCGGGCAACACCCGGGTCACGCGGCCTTTGTGGATACTGCCCGCGAGTGAATACTCGTTGGCGCGCTGGAAGTACACTTCCACCAACTGATCGTCTTCCATGATCGCCAAACGGGTTTCGTGGCGATTCGAAGAGATCACTAGTTCTTTACTGCTCATTCGGCTCTCCTCGGTTCCAAGGCGCACGGAGCGCGCGGGAAACCTGGTCGTTCACTCTGGAGCATCGCATACGGACGCCCGGGTGAAGGCCGGAGCGGGGAGGACCGCAACCGAGGCAAGAAACAAAAAGGCGGGACCTAATTTCCAAATCCAATATTCGCGCTGCTTGCCGCGACTCATGACTAGGAGGGCGGCGCCGCTTTACGAAACAAGAGAAGGTCTTTCGCGTCTATCACGGACCGGATGGGGGAAGCGGAGTCAGCTCTGAACGCTTCCACAAAGAAACAGACCGAAAACCGCGGATGAGAAGAGCCAAAACAAGGTCACCGTTTGCAACGGCGCTACCCAGCTTCTCAATCCCACGACTCAGGACCTGTTAAAAAACCGTGCTACACCACCGGCTTACCGCTCACCTCTCATTTTCACTCAGTTCCTGGACCAGACTCGCTGGTCTTCACTTCTTCTTATTCTCCACTTTCCAAGGTCAATTGTCGAGTACCCCCCTTTTCCAATGGAAAAACGGGCGTCTCTGTGGACAGCCTGTGGAAAACCGCGAACGGACTTCCTGATCCATTGGCGGATCGCAAAGCCGATCCCTGTTCGCTACAAATTGAAATTGACGTCGAATGTCCGGGTTACGAGCTCTTTCAACGGGCCCGTACACTTCGGGTGGCGATCGAGGAACGGCCAGTCTATTCCCAGGACATCGGCGATATTATTGTTGAGGATGACGAGCATCCACGTCATGTCAGAGGCATAGACGCCCGACGGCTGCATCTTACTGACATGGCCATCCTGGACCCCTCCCCTTTTCTTTTGTTGATGCTTGATGACCACCGACAGCGGATCCGTGGGGTCGCCGGTATACGGTGCACCCGGCACGACGGCGGCGTAGATTGGTTTCTCCTCAGCCGGAACCGGGTGCTTCGAGTTAGTCGAGATGCAGTGGAAGGCAAGTTGGACCAAGTGCACGTCTTGGATCTTGTTGGGTGAGTTGACGCCGACGTTGGCTTCGACATTCCAGTAGAATCGGCCAACATTCAGGACGAGTCCGGCTGCCATAGAGAACCTCTGTCAATGCAAGCGGAAACGGGCGGCAGTTTTTTTCGCCACAGCCCGGAATTTCGAAGCTAGCACGTTCTCAGTTGCCGAAGCGGCGAAGGCGGACGTTGTTGACCAGCCCGAGCAGGATGAAAATCGAAAGCAGGTTCGACCCCCCGGAGCTGAGGAAGGGAAGCGGAATGCCCGTCACCGGCATTCGCCCCACCACCATCCCGACGTTGACCAGCAAGTGGAACAGCAGCAAAGCCGCCACCCCCATGCAAATGTAGAGACCTTCCCTGTCCGGCGCCGTCTGCGCGTTTTGCACGATCTGCAGCAGCATCAGAAAATAGAGGCCCAAGACGACGGTCACCCCGACAAAGCCGTGTTCTTCAGCGAAGGCTGAAAAGATGAAGTCCGTATGCGGAACGGGCAGAAACCGCAGTTGAGTCTGCAAACCCTTGGTAGCGCCCTGGCCCCATACGCCTCCCGAGCCGACCGCGATTTTCGATTGAATCACCTGGTAACCGGAACCCTTCGCGTCACGCGAAGGATCGACGAAGGTCATGATGCGGCCCTTTTGGTAATCGCGCAACAGAAACCATCCCCCGGGCAGCAGCAGGATTCCAAGCCCGACGATCGAGATGACGTGCTGCCAGCGCAGGCCCGCGAGAAAGATGCCGATCAACAGAATCGGCGTGTAGGTGAGCGAAGTTCCAAGGTCCGGCTGCAGCATCACGAGGATCATCGGCGCGAGAACCAGGCCGCCGAGCTTGAAGAGGTCGCGCAGCTCGAGCCGCTGCTGCGGCATCTCGGATAAGTATCGCGCCACGAGCAGCACCAGCACGATCTTGAAAAACTCCGAGGTTTGGAATTTGGCCCACCCATAACCAATCCAGCGCCGCGAACCGAATACATACGTGCCGAGCGCGAACGTCAGCACCAGAAGACCCAAACAAACCGAGTACAACACAGGCACCTGCCCGAGCAGCGTGTGATAGTCGATCTGCATCACCAGCCACATCGCGAACAGCGAAACGCCGATCCAGATGACTTGCTTCCACCATGCGTCTCGCCACTTGGTTTCGAGCGTTGCGCTGTAAATCTGCAACACTCCCACGGCGCAAAGCACCAGAGAGATGGCGAGCAGCCACCAGTCGAAATCGCGATACGAACGTTCCTGCGACATGCTTGGCTTAATTAAAGGGGAAGAGCGAGAATGGAGCCTCGATGAGGGCCATCGCGCTGGTCATCTCGCGGAGATATTGAACGGTCTGCTTCGGCGCCGCCGTACGCGCTTTCTTGTCGAAATACGCCTTGATGACGTCGCGCACAATGGGCGCCGCGCGGTCGCCGTGTTCGCCGTTTTCGAACAGCGCGACCACCACGATTTCAGGATTCTTGCGGGGCGCGAATCCAACGAACCAGGCGTTGTCTTTGAACGCGTCGCCGAGTCCCTTGTTGCGGTCGGCCACCTCTTTTGACGCAAGCTGCGCCGATCCGGTCTTGCCGCACATATCGATGCCGGGCAGCGCCGCCGCTCGTCCCGTGCCGCCTTCGTTGACGACGCCATACAAGCCGTACACGACCTTCTCGACATTCTCCTTCTTCAGCGTTCCCACGCGCGGCGCGGCGATCTTTGCGTCCTTTACGAGATGTGGCTTGTACCATTCGCCGCCCATCGCGAGGCCGCCGATGGCGTTCGCAAGCTGCAGCGGCGTCACCGTGAGGGCGCCCTGGCCAATGACGACGGAGATCGTTTCGCCCGGAAACCACTTCTGCCGGAACGTGCGGATCTTCCATTTCGGGCTGGGCATCAAGCCAGACGCCTCATGCGGCAGATCGATGCCGGTCTTTTTTCCGAGGCCTGCCATTTCACCATATTCCGCCAGTTTCTCGATGCCGACCTTGGCGCCGACTGCGTAGAAGAACACGTCGCACGATTGCAGAATGCCCCGATGCAGGTCCACGGTTCCGTGGCCGGTTTTCAAGTGGCAGTGGTGGTAGTGTCCCCAATACGAAGCGCCACCCTGACAGTTGACGTGCATGCTGTCGTCCACCTGGCCCGACTCGAGCCCTGCGATGGCCGAAATCGGTTTGAACGTCGAGCCCGGGGCGAACTGCGCTTGGATCGCCCGGTTCAGCATGGGCTTATTGGGGTCGTTGAGGATCGAGTCCCAAACGCTCGAACGTATGCGTCCTGCAAATTGATTGAGGTCGAAAGCGGGCCGGCTCACCATCGCGAGAACCTCGCCATTGCGCGGATCGAGCGCTACCACTGCGCCGCGGCGGCCTTCCATCGCGAGTTCGCCGACCATCTGGAGGTCGAGGTCGATGGTCAACTGCAGGCTCTTGCCCGGCGACGCGTCCTTGAGGTCTTTGACCGGATAGCGCAGGTAGCCCATGTTGTCGACCACCCATTGCTGTTGTCCGTCAATGCCCATGAGCGTGTCGTTGTACTCGCGCTCGATGCCGGTCTTGCCGATCACGTCGCCTTGCGTGTACTTGGCGAATTCCGGCGTGTTCAATTCCGTTTCGGTGACTTCGCCCACGTAGCCGATGACGTGCGCGACAAGCCCGCCTTTGGGATACAGGCGCACCTGGCCATGAATCAGTTCCAGTTCCGGCAGCATGTTGTCGCCGCGATGGGAATCGACGAACGCGACTTCACCCGGAGTGAGGTCCTGCTTGAGCATGATCGCTTCATACTTGGGGCGCATGGTGAAGCGCTTGACCTTGGCGTACAGTTCTTCGTAATCGAGGTTCAATCCGTCGGCGATGGCTTTCAGATGTTCCATCTTCAGGTTTTCGCGATGCAGGCGAACCTTGAACGAGGAGTGATTGTCGACAATCACCCGATTATCGCGGTCGTAGATTTTGCCGCGCGCCGCGGCAATCGGCACCGAACGGATCCGGTTGCGTTCCGCGCGCTCGGAGTAGAATTCCGGGTTGCGGATCTGCAGGTCCCAGAACGTGATGATGAGAAACACCACCACGCCGACCGACAGGTATTGAAAAAATGCGATCTTGCCGGATGCAAACGTCGTGTCGTCGCTGAGAAGGCGCGGATTCTTGCGGCGCTGTTCGAGCTGTTCGGCTTCAAAGGATGTCATGAATTGCAGATCCTCTCTTTCTCGACGTTGCTACCTGTTATTCAGTTTATCCATGACAATGAACAGAGGCATTGCCACGAGCGCGTTGAGACCCGCTTGTATGAAGACCTGCGCGGGTTCGAACGGCATGCCGAGCCCAAGCAGCGCCCGGACCATCACCCAGTAAAAGAACTGGTGGAAGGTGAAAAAGAAGAACGTGAGAATGAAGCGGATGGCGGTATTCTCGACGTCGAAGCGCAAACTCACGGAAGCGGCGAAGTAGGCAACCAGGGTCTTGGTGATGCCAAAGAGGCCCGCGTAGTAATGCGATAACGCGTCCTGCATCAGGCCAACCGCGGAGCCGAAGAAGAGCGCAGCCACGGGCGATCGCCAAGCCAGCGAGTAATACAGCGTGACGAGCAGCGGCAGTTCCAGATAACCGAGTTGCACGAAAAAGTTCGGCACGTAAATCTGGTACAGCACGGCCAGCATGGGCGACAACAGGATCGCCAGAAACGGCTGTATATTGCCGGGACGAATGAACCGGGACCTTTTTCTGCCTCCGGCCAGAAGCTGTTCGCTGCTCTCGATCATTGCTTTTTCGGGGCGGGCGCCACCGGCGGCGCCGCGGCCGGCGCGGACGAAGGAACGACCGGCGCGGCCGGAGGCTTGTTCTGCGGGTCTTGTGATTGCTGCTGCTGTTGCTGCTGCTGTGGAGGCGGAGCCGTGGCGCCGCTACCGCCGGTGGATGCAGGAGGCAATGTCAGGAAGTTCGGCGGTTTCGAGCCGTAGACGCCGAAGCCCACGCCTTGCTGTTCCTCCTTCTTGCGATAGCGTTCCGCGAGGCGATCCGCATCCGTGCTCAGCACTCCGTTCGATGGCGTCCCCACCGGAACCGAGCGTCCGTCCGCGCCCGTGGCGGCCGGCGGAGGTTGCAGTATCGTAATCTGGTCCGCTGCCGAAGCGGGAGTCGGGATTTCCTGATGCACGCCTTCGAGCACGATCAGAATCTCTTCGAGGCCGTTGGCGAGGCCGGTTGGCACCACTTCGACATTCTTGAAAATCGGACCCGGCTGCACGGATACGACGCGGCCCACCGGCAGCCCTTTCGGGAAGATCCGGTCTTCGCCCGTCGTGTAAAACATCTCGCCGATTTCCACTTTGTCTTCGTTCTGAATGCGGTCCACGAGGCAGCGGTTGTGGCCTTGGCCCTTCAGCGTACCGTAGACGCGATTGCGCTGCGAAAATACGCCCGCGCCAAACAACGGGTCGGTGATCAATTGCACTTGCGCAGCGAGTGGAAACGAATCGATCACCTTGCCGATGATGCCGTCGCCGGTGATGACCGCCATGCCTTTATAGACGCCATCCGACGTGCCGCGGTCGACCAGCACCACGGTTTTCGCGCTTGTGCTGGTGGCGATGATGCGGGCCGCAAGCGTCTTCGACGGCGAACGCCCCTTGAACTCGATCAACGCCCGTGCGCGGTCCGCCGTGGCGAGTTCCGTTCGCAGGAAATTGTTCTCGAGCTTGAGACGGTTGGTCTCTGCTTTATAACGCCGGTTCTCTTCACGCACGTCGAGCAGGATGAAATAGTCGTTGAAGAAGCTATAGACGCTCGAACGCCCGCTTTCGAGAAAACGTGCAAATGGAGCCACACCTGTCACAGCCCAGACACGGAGCGTGCGGAGTTGCGTGCTGCTTCTGACCTGGTACGCCAGGAGTAGGATCTGCAGAAACAGCACGAAAACCAGAACCGTCATGTTGCGGTATCGGCTGAGAATGAATTCCATAGCAAACCGGCCGTTTAGCTTTGGTCGCGCTTCCTTGTTCCAAGACGCCGAAGTCTATTCAATAGCGATCCGGCGCAGCAGCCGGAAGTCGGTCAGCATCTTGCCAGTGCCGAGCACGACGCTTGCCAGCGGCTCGTCGGCGATCGAAACCGGAAGTCCGGTCTCTTCGCGAATGCGCCGGTCGAGGTTCTTCAGCATCGCGCCACCGCCCGTGAGGACGATGCCGCGATCGCTGATATCCGCCGACAGTTCGGGCGGAGTGCGCTCGAGCGCGACGCGAATGGCGTTCATGATGGTGGCGACACATTCCGCCAGCGCTTCACGAATTTCCGAGTCGTTGATGGAAATGGTTTTCGGCACGCCCTCGATGAGGTTGCGGCCCTTGATTTCCATCGTGATGCCTTTATCGAGCGGAAACGCGCTGCCGATGCTCATCTTGATCTGTTCGGCCGTGCGTTCGCCGATGAGCAGATTGTATTTGCGTTTCAGATACTGCATGATTGCGTCGTCCATCTCGTTGCCCGCTACGCGGACGCTGCGGGAATAGACGATGCCCGAAAGCGAGATGACTGCCACGTCGGTGGTGCCGCCGCCGATATCCACAACCATGTTGCCGGACGGTTCGGTGATTGGGAGGCCGGCGCCGATCGCCGCCACCATCGCCTGTTCCACCAGGTGCACTTCGCTGGCCTTCGCCCGGTAGGCCGAGTCGATGACGGCGCGTTTTTCCACCTGCGTGATTTCAGAAGGCACGCCGATCACGATGCGGGGGTGAACCAGCATTTTGCGGCCGTGCGCCTTCTGGATGAAATAGTTCAGCATGCGTTCGGTGACCTTGAAGTCGGCGATGACGCCGTCCTTCATGGGCCGGATCGCTACGATATTTCCCGGAGTGCGGCCTAACATCTCCTTAGCCGCCCCACCTACTGCTTCCACCTCTCCATTCGTCTTGTTGATCGCGACGATGGACGGTTCATTGACGACGATACCCTTACCTCTCGCGTAAACGAGAGTGTTCGCTGTCCCCAGATCGATCGCCAGATCCGAAGAGAATAGGCTAAACAACGAGCGAACGTTCATGGATAGTATTAAAAAGGACTCCTGTATGACAATGGCTGCCTGAGCGCGGGCAGAAGGCGGGCCATCCCCTAAAAATGTAGCATACACAATGCTTTAGCGAGTACTCTAAAGGGAGGACATGATGACCAGACGGCAGTTTTTCGGTCAGGGCGGGGCCGCGGCCGCTCTCGCCGCCGGGGCCTCGACGGCCTGTGGAAAGAAGAAGCAGGCGGGCATCCAGGGCTTCGCGTTCGTGGCGAATGCCGAAGGAAAGGCGATCGCCGCGGTCGACTTGGCGGCCTTCACGGTAGCGCGGCACATCCCGCTGGATGGCCAGCCCACGGCTGTGATCGCTCCCCCAGCGAATCCCTCGGTGTTTGCCCTTACTCCCGGCTCGGGTTCTTTGCATTCGATTTCTGTACAGCACTTGAAGTTCCAACGGACGCTCCGGTTGGGCCAGGCGGCGCTCAAAATGTTGTCGTCGGCGGATGGCTCGTTGATTTACGTGCTCCTGCGGTCGCCGAGGAAACTGGTGCGCGTCGCGCTCGAGACCTTCACCATCGACTGGGAACTTTCCCTGCCGGGTGACCCTTTGGATTTCGACCTGGCGCCCCGTCTCGACCTCGCAGCCGTGAGGTTCTCGAACGGAACCGTATCGCTCGTCACCCTCGGCGCCAGGCAGTTGCACAAGGCTCTGCCAGTCGAGGGCGATCTCGGCGCAATCAACTTTCAGTCCAATGGCGAAGCGCTGATCATTGCCGATCGCGGTGCGCGATGCCTGCATGTGTTCGAATGCGCGCGAGAGCGTCGCATCGCCGAATTGCCGCTTGCGGTGCGCCCCGACCACTTGTGCTTCAGCGCCGATGGCGGGCAGTTATTCGTCACCGGAGAAGGCGCCGACGCGGTCTGCGTGGTGTACCACTACCACACGCCGCAGGTCGCCGAAACCGTGCTTGCGGGCCGTGGACCCGGGGCGATGGCGGCTTCGGGAAGCCCAGGTTATTTGTTCGTCGCGAATCCTTCGTCGGGGGATGTAAGCGTGCTGAGCATCCGCGATCGCAAGATGATCGCTGTGGTCGGCGTCGGTGCGGAACCAGGCTACATCACGGTTACGCCGGATAACATGTTTGCACTCGTGCTCAACCGCAAGTCCGGCGACATGGCGGTGCTTCGAGTGGCCGGAATCCAGCGCAACCGGCAGAAATCCGCCGGGCTCTTCACCATGATTCCGGTGGGTTCTTCGCCGGTTAGTGTGGCGACTCGGCTTGTTTGATCTCGTACGGGAGTTCGGTGTTGTAGGCTGGATCGGAGACCGACGGCCAGTGACCCGGTTCCATGGCCGCCGCCGGCGCGACGCCCGTTACCGCTGTGGCCTGATCTTGCGTCGCACGGCGAATGTCTGTCAACAATTGCTTCATCTCGGTGACGTCGTTGCCGATCAGGTAGGCGCGATAGGCAATGTACAAAACCGTAGTCGCTCCGAGGATCGAGAACATACTTCCGATTAGGACATGAAAGATTTCCATAGGTGTCGGTGAGGCGCGCAATCGCCCTCGGGCAGACAATCGTCAGGGAGAACCGCTGACTTTAGCTCCAAAGTTTGCTTATAAGGCATCTTGCTTAATACCTTAGTTCCAAGAAAAACGAGCGCGAGCCCGTTGCCGGTAGCTCGCGCTCGTTTGGAACCCAGTCAGCGGGGTTGGTGTTGCTTCGACTATTTCGCCATCTCGACGGAATCAACCGAAATCACTTCGCCTTCGAGCTTGCCGTTGACGGTGACCTTGTGGCCAAGATGTTCCTTGATCTTGTCGTTCGACTCACTGGAAATCTTGATGACCTTGTCGTCGACGAGGAGCACGGCGGCGCCGGTTTTGCCGAAGCAGCGCTGCACGCACTTGATGGAAGCTTCGGAGGCGTCAGCATGTTTGGCGCCGCAACCCGCATCGGAGATGACCCCGGTCCAGGATGCCGCGAAAGCGGATGCCGCAAACAGGGATAGCAGAGCAGATTTGATCATAGGATCGTGTCCTTCTTTCACGGGGGCCAAATCAAGTCCCGGCGAGGGGATCGGCCTCCTAGTGCCAGTATAGGCCAATCCGATCTGAGACAATGGACCAATCCGCCGATGAATAGAAGACATGCTTTAATTGGCGCCGCCAGCTTGTTTGGCGTGGCGTTGAGTCCGGGCGTCGCGAAAGCTGCGCCTATGCCGGACCAGTCATTGCTCAAGAAAGATCCGGAAAGATATTGGAAGCAACTCCGCGAGGAGCAATTCTTTCTTCCGGACTGGCGTGTGTTTCTCAACAACGGCAGCCTCGGAGTCATGCCGAAACCGGTCTTTCAAAGAGTTGCCGACTACATGACCACCGGCGCCTCGCTCACCAATGATTCCTACCCGCGTTGGGGCTACGAGACGATGGATGAGCATCGCCAGGAAATGGCTGCGTTCATGGGCTGCAAGAAAGACGAGCTTGCGCTGACGCATTCAGCCACCACCGCAATGTCGATCATCGCCGCCGGGCTCGACCTCACCGCCGGCGATGAGGTTCTCATCACCGACCAGGAGCATCCCTCTGGCCGCGGCTGCTGGCAGTTGAAAGCCGCGCGCTCGGGGACCACGGTGCGCGAGGTGAAGGTTCCGCAGACGCCCAAAAGCATGGCGGAGGTGGCGGATATCGTGACCTCCGCGATCGGGCCGAAGACCAGGGTCCTCAGCTTTAGCGGCATCACCACGACTACCGGGCTCATCATGCCGGTGAAGGAAATCTGCGCATTCGCCAAATCGAAGGGCGTGATCACAGTGGTGGACGGCGCGCATATGCACGGTCAGATCGACGTGAATGTCGCGGATCTCGGTTGCGACTTCATGGCGGGGAGCCCGCATAAATGGATGTTTGCTCCCGCCGGGTCGGGGCTCATGTACATCCGCGAGGAATGGTTGGAGCGGCTGTGGCCCACGATCGTCGTAGGCAATTGGGACGACAAGAAGCTGAAGGCCGCGCGATTCATGATGATCGGCACCAACAACCGGGCCATCATGGAAGGCATGGTGGCCGGCCTCCAGTTCGGCCGGGAGATTGGGTTCGACAACATCCACGCGCGTATGCGGCAGCTTTCGATGATGTGTATCGAGAGGGCGAAGCAGTTTCCGGATCTGATTGAGGTGGTTACGCCGGAGGATCCGTCGATGTACAGCGCGCTCGTCGGGTTGCGGTTCAAGAGAGATCCCCAGCCGCTGCAGGCGCTGGCCCGCAAACGAAAGATCTGGCTCCTCGGCGCGAATCCGCTGCGCGTGGCGCTGCATGTCCACACCAGGCCAAAAGATCTGGACTATTTCTTCGAAACGGTGAAGGAGGCCTTCCGCGCATGACACCCGCCCAAATGGGGACACTCCTGGAGTGTCCCCTCTGTCCCCGATCTACCCCTTGGGCTATTCTCGATAGTCCCGCAGTGATATGCACTTTTGTGCCTGATTTTGGTGATTTCTTCCTCGATTCGGCCGCAATGGAGGCTTTCCGCGCATGACACCCGCCCAAAAGGGGACACTCCAGGAGTGTCCCCTCTGTCCCCGATCTACCCCTTGGACTATTCTGTGGACCCTCGCCGTGGTATGGACTCTAACCGCCGCCAACCTCCGCGCCCAGGATCGCGATCATGCGCGGTCCATGACCATCTCGAAATCTGGCATCGTCGCCACCAGCCAGACCCTCGCCTCCCAGGCCGGCGCCCAGGTGCTCGCCCGCGGAGGTTCCGCCGTGGATGCCGCGATCGCGTCGAACGCGGTCCTGGGCCTCGTGGAACCGATGATGTGCGGCATCGGAGGCGACCTCTTCGTCATCCACGCCGACGGCAAGACCGGCAAACTCACAGGCCTCAACTCGAGCGGCTTCGCGCCCAAGGGCCTCAGCATCGACTATTTGAAGTCGAAAGGTTATTCGTCGATTCCTTATGGCGGCATTCACACGGTCAACGTTCCCGGCGCCGTCGCCGGGTGGGAAGCGATGCACCAAAAGTTCGGAAAGCTGCCGTGGAAAGATCTCTTCGCGCCCGCCATCTACTACGCCGAAAAAGGCTTTCCGGTCTCGGAACTGATCCAGTGGGATTGGGAACATGGAGAAAGCAAGCTCCGCGCGGACGACAACGCCCGCAAGGTGTTTCTGATCAATGGCAGCGCGCCTAAGGAAGGCGACATCTTCCGCAATCCGGGACTTGCCAAGGCCTACCGCGCCATCGCCGCCGGAGGCGCCAGGGCCTTCTATAACGGGCCGATTCGCGATGCGATTCTGAAGACGTCGAAACGCCTCGAAGGCACTCTCGCCGCAACTGATTTCGAGGAGTTCAAGCCCGAGTGGGTGGAACCGATCGCTACCGGCTATCGGGGCTGGAAGGTCTTTCAACTGCCGCCGAACGGGCAGGGAATCGGGACCATCGAGATGCTGAACATCATGAGCGCGTTCCCGATCCAGACCATGCGGGCCGACAGCGCCGAGGCGATCCACCTCAAAATTGAATCCCAAAAGCTTTCGTTTCAGGACCTGCGGCGTTACAACGGCGATCCGCGCATGGTGAAGGTTCCGATTGAGGGGATGCTGTCCAAAGCATATGCAGAAGATCGCGCCAAGCTCATTGATCCCAACAAAGCGAACTGCAACACAGCGCCTGGCGACCCGGGATCGTTCACTTCCGCGAAGGTCGGACACACCATCTACATGGCGGCGGTGGATCGCGACGGCAACATGGTTTCGTGGATCCAGAGCATTTCCGATGTGTGGGGCTCAGGCGTCGTGGTGGACGATTACGGATTTCACCTGCACGACCGCGCGGCTGCGTTTTCCTTCGACCCCACGCATCCGAACGCCCTCGCCCCACGCAAGCGCCCATTCCATACGATCATTCCGGGCTATATGGAAAAGGACGATATGCGGATCGGTTTTGGCATCATGCGTGGACTCAACCAGGCCCAGGCGCAGGCCCAATTCGCATCGAATGTCGCCGACCACGGCATGAACCTCCAACAGGCGCTCGAGGCCCCACGATTTACGAAGATGTCGCTCGGGGGCTGCGATGTCCGCATTGAGAATCGAGTGCCCGAAGAGACGCGCGAGAAGCTCGAGAAACTGGGCCATTCGCTCGCGATCCTGGGGGCCTATTCCGGCATGATGGGCGGCGGCCAGGCCGTGGGTTTCAACGCCAAAACCGGAGTGAAGTTCGGAGGTTCCTCGCCCCGCAAGGACGGCGCCGCGATCCCGGAACCGGAGCCGTTCTGGGGGAAGTAGGCGGCGCTCATCAGCCCCAGCGGTAGGCGGCCCGCGAGTTTGCGAGCAAATACTTTCGTAGCGGTTTCTTGCGGAAATACTCGATCGCCGTTTCCTGGACCTTGCCGTACGGCGCGACCAAATCACACACCGGCCAGTTGCTGCCGTACACCACTCGATCCTCGCCGAACACGCTGCAAACCTCGTCCAATGCGTCCAAGTGGTTCGTGAGCTTGTCGTCCGCACTCCGCAGAATCCACGAAACCTTGGCGTACACATTCGTCCGTCCGCGCAATTCGCGTATGGACGGATCCTGCTTCGCAAGCGGCAAATGATCGAGGATCATCCGCAGCGCCGGGTAACGGTCCGACAGCCGCGCGGCGAGCGGATACATTTCCTCGTTGCCTATGAGGTCGAGCGCCAGCCCCGCCTTCTCGAGCGGCCCCAGTTTCGCGAACGACTCCTCGGCTGCCTTCGTCCCCAACCGGATACCTAGAAACTTTGGATTCCTGCGGAAGCGCTCCACGTGCTTCTCGAAATCCGGCTTCGCAGGATCCAGATGGCCGACACAGCCTCCAATCCAGGAGGCGTGCTTCGCCGCCACATCCAGGATCCACTGGTTGTCCTCAAACCATGGACTCGCCTCCACGATCAACACCCGCGCCTTTGACAGCTTCCGATAGTCCTCGGGCATCGCGCGCCGGTACAGAATCTTTTCCTCTTTGCGAGGCCAGGGCACACCCGCCGGCCGGAACGGATCGTAGAAATGGACGTGCGTGTCCATGATCTCGAGATCCTCCGCGGCCACTCCCAGCAGAGGCGCAACCGCCAACGACGACCATTCCCGCCGCGTCATCATCATCATCAGGGCTTCTTGAATTCCAGAAAATATTGATACGGAAGAAAGTCCAGATCGCGCGTCAACTGGAACCCCGCGGCCTTCACCTCCGCAAGCATCACAGCCTTGTCGATCTTCATCCCCGGTCCTGGACCCACAGGCAGCGGCTTCTTATAAAAATCCAAAACCACAATCCTGCCGCCTGGCTTCAAAGCCGTCATCACCTTCGCCCAGTACGGCGCGCGCTGATCAATGTGATGGACGACGTTGCAGAAGAAGACTGTATCGACACTCGCGGGCGGAAGCTTCGGATCATCCGGCGCCGCCGCCACCGTCACGATCTTCTCGCCCTTGATCGTAGCCAGTAGCTTCGGTTCGATATCAACCGCGTACACCTTTGCGGCATGCCGGGCGAATCTCTGCGAGAAATAGCCAGTGCCTGCGCCAATATCAGCGATCACTTCATCTGCCCGCAGATGCAGTTCCTGCATCACCTCGTGCGGCTTCTGCCATTCGTCGCGCTTTGGGTCATTCAACACGTGCGCATACTCCGCGGCGGAGGCCGGCGGATGATGCTGATTGGGAACTTGCATCAACACTGCCAGTATCAGAATCATTGAGAACGGAACTCCTGCAATCATCGTACGCAATCGCGATAAGCTAGTGAGCTATGAAGTATCTAGCAACCCTGCTGTTGTGCGCCGGGCTCATGCGCGCCGGGACAGAAGAAGGCAGGATCCTCAAATGCTTGAATGACTTCGCCACCGCCGTTCTCAAGAACGATAAGGCGACGCTCGACAAGCTGATGGCGGACACCGTCGTCTACAGCCACTCGAGCGGCAAAGCCGAAACCAAGGCCGAGGCAATCGCCGAATTCGAGAAAGCGAAGTACGAGCAATTCGTGTACAAGGGCCAAACGGTGCAGTTGTACGGCGACACAGCCATTGTTCGCGGACCCGCATTCGTCATCAACACCAGCAACGGCAAGAGGCAGGAACTTTCGCTCAGCATTTTGCAAGTTTGGATCAAGAGTCCAACCAAGGGCTGGCAACTCGTCGCCCGGCAATCCACCAAACTCCCCTAAAGAGAAGTACACATACATGAAAACACTAACAACCCTCCTACTCTGTGCGGGCCTCATGCAGGCCGGGGCCCAGGAAGACATGGTGATGAAGGCGATGAAGGACTTCGCTGCCGCCGTCCTCAAGAAAGATGCTGCGACGCTGAACAAGCTGTTTGCCGACTCTGTCGTTTACAGCCACTCGAGCGGCAAAGCCGAAACCAAGGCGGAAGCAATCGCCGCGATCGAAAAGGCGAACTACGTGAAGTTCGACTACAAGGAACAGAAGATGCAGTTCTTCGGCAACACCGCCATCGTCCGCGGCGAGGCCGTCCTGCTCAACACCGTCACCAGTCCCGACCCGCTGAAGCTCAGCATTTTGCAGGTCTGGGTGAAGAATCCGTCGGGTTGGCAGATGGTCGCGCGGCAGTCTACGAGGCTCCCGTAAATCAGGAGAATTTGGTGGGACCGCTATACTGGTAGTTTCACCAACATGAGCCAGGAGCAGATACGCATCGGCATCCCGAAAGGGAGCCTGCAGGATTCCACCTTATCTTTGTTCACCCGCGCAGGCTTCAATTTCCATGGATCGGAGCGCTCCCTCTGGTTGAGTTCCAATGATCCCGAATTGAAGCCTGTTCTGTTGCGGCCCCAGGAAATTCCACAGTACGTAGCGGACGGTTCGCTCGACTGCGGCCTTTCGGGCTGGGACTGGATCAGCGAGAGCATCGAAAATCATCAGACCGGCGTGACGGAGGACGACTTCGTAATGCTCGCCGATCTTTGCTATTCGAAGCGCACGTTCCGCCCGATCCGGTGGGTGTTGGCCGTCAAACGCGATGGTCCTTTCAATACCCTGCGCGACCTGCAGACCGCGGAAAACGTCCGCATTTCCACTGAGCTCGTATCCATCACCGAGCGCTGGCTCGCCGAAAAGGGCGTCAACGCCAAGGTCGCGTTTTCGTGGGGCGCGACGGAAGCGAAAGTCGGCGAGTTCGCCGACGCCATCGTAGAGGCCACGGAAACCGGCGCCTCGCTGCAGGCCAACGGACTCAAGATTCTCGATACGGTCTACACTTCGTCTACTCGTTTCTTCGCCAGCAAACGCGTCTTTCTGCAGAACGACTGGCGCCGCACCAAGCTCGAAAGCATCGCGATGCTTCTGGAATCCTGCCTGCGCGCCGACACCAAAGAGAGCATGCACGTGATTGCCGGTCCGAATGAACTGCAGGCGCTGCTCGCGCTCATTCCCGCCGAAGTGAAACCGACCGTCGCTCCCGCAGCCGATGGAGGCGCGATCATCGACATGGTGATCACCAAGCTCGAGGCGCGCGACTTGATTCCCAAGCTCGCAAAAGCAGGCGCCTATAGAATTACGACCAGTCCTGTTGGTATACTGTATGAGTAACCAACAACTGCCTTGTTCCGGGATAGCTCAGTTGGTTAGAGCGCCTGATTGTGGATCAGGAGGCCAAGGGTTCGAATCCCCTTCCCGGAACCATTCCTTCTTTTCATACACCGCATACATTTCAGAGGATTCTCATGTCGACTGCTGACAACGGCCGCGCTTTGGTCGAACCACAGACGCTGCGGGGTTACCGCGACATTCTGCCGGAAGAGATGATCTTTCAGACCCCGCTCATCGATAAGGTGCGTAAGGTTCTCGAAAGTTACGGCTTTGTTCCGCTCGATACGCCGTGCGTGGAATTCCTCACGACGCTGCTGGGCACCGGCGGCGAAGAAGCCGAAAAAGAAATCATCCGCTTCAAGAGCAAAGAAGGCGAGAACGTCGGTCTTCGTTATGACCTGACAGTGCCGTTCGCGCGCCTGCTCGCGCAGTATCCCGAACAGTTGCGTCTGCCTTTCCGCCGCTACCAGCTCGCGCCCGTGTTCCGTAACGACAAACCGGAAGAAGGCCGTTTCCGCCAGTTCCGCCAATTCGACTTCGATGCCGCAGGTTCGAACTCCATCGCCGTCGACGCCGAGATCGTTGCGGTGATGTCCGATATCTTCGGCGCCGTCGGCCTTGCGAACTCCGCAGAAAAGCGCCAGTTCACCATCCACGTCAACAATCGCAAACTGCTAGAGGCCATGCTGTCGTCCGCTGGCGTCGGCACGCCGGAAAAGCAGCGTCACGCGCTGCGCGTGGTGGACAAGCTGCAGAAAATCGGCGAGAAGGACGTCCGCATGGAACTCGCGGGCGGCCGTCTCGATGCTTCCGGTAGCCGCGTTCCCGGCGTTGGCCTCGATGGACCCTCGATCGACAAGCTGCTCGAGTTGATAGCCGTCACCGGCGACACTCGCGGAGGCGTGATCGAAAATGCTGCGTCGAAGCTGCCTGCCGACGAAGTCTGCACCGCCGCGCTCCAGGAAATGCGCGAGCTCGACGCCGCGCTGTCGAGCCTCGGCGTGAGCGAGCAGGATGCAGTCTTCGACGTCTCGCTGGCCCGGGGCCTGGCTTACTATACGGGTCCGATTTTTGAGGCTTACCTCGCGGACGCGCCCGACATCGGCGCAGTCATCGGCGGAGGCCGCTACGACAATCTAGTGGACCGCTTTCTCACCCACTCGATTCCCGCCGTCGGCGCATCGTTTGGACTCGACCGTTTCTCGGCCGCCTTGCGCCGCCTGGAACTGATGAAGTCCTCGCCGACGCTCACGCAGGCGATGATCATTTCATTCCCTGGCGTTCCCTCGCCATATCTTTTGAAGGTGGCGTCCATGCTGCGCCGCGAAGGCGTTCGCACCGAAGTCTACTTCGGCGAACCCGGCGCCAAGATGAAGGATCAGCTATCGCTCGCGAACACCCGGCAGGTTCCGGTCGCCGTCATTATCGGACCCGATGAGATGGAAAAGGAACAGGCCTCGGTGAAAGATCTGCAAGCCGGCCTGCAGGCGAGGTCCGCCATCGGAGACCGCGAGGAGTTCCGCAAGCAGGGCAAAAGCGGCCAGGTCACCGTGCCGCTCGGCGAACTCGTGGCGACGGTCAAGGGCATCCTCGGCTAGCATCAGGGTTGGATGATATCCTACGGCGCAGATGCAGAAGAAGCGCGCCCGCTCGTCACGCGAAGGCTACAAGGAGTTTGTCGAAAACTACAAACGCCACAGCCTTGACGATCCGGATGACGCGCCGGACAGCAAAAGCGACGGATGCCCGGAGTCCGCATCCGGCAGCAAAAAACGCCAATACCTGCGCGAGTATCTGCACTGGCTATGGCCGCATCGCCTTGGGATTGGCGCGTTGTTCGCACTCGCGCTGACGGGCGCGGGGTTCGAGATGGTGGAGCCGCTATTCATGCGCTTCATCGTGGACCGCGTGCTGCTCGACAAGAACCTGACCTCCTTTGACCGGCTGGCCCGGCTCAACTTTGCCGGCGCTTTGTTCGTCGGCCTCGTGATCGCCACCCAGTTCGCCAACGCGCTGAAGGGCTACAGCCAGCGGCTGGTGAACACTCGCATCATGCTGTCGTTGCGCCGCCGTCTGTTTGAGCGCCTGATCCGTCTGCCGCTTCCACGCCTGTGGGATATGAAGACCGGCGGCATTCTGTCCCGTCTCACCGGCGACGTGGACACCACCACCGGGCTCATGCAGATGGCGATTGTGTCGCCGTCCCTTTCCATCATCCGGCTGTTCATCGCCATCGGCATCCTGATGACGATCAACTGGCGGCTGGCGCTCACCGCCTTGGCCATCATCCCGGGCATCATGATCATCAGCTTCGTTTCCGCCAGGCGCATCCGGCCGATTTACCGATCATTGCGCAAGGACGCGGAACGGATCGACGGCCGGGTGGGCGAAACGTTTTCAGGCATTCGCGTCGTGCGGACATTCCGCCGCGAAGTACATGAACTCGCCGAATACCTGCGCGGGCGCCACACGGTGCTGCGCAAGGAAATGTTCGCCCAACGCCGCGAAATGATCCTGTGGACGTCCTGGGGCCTGATCATGGGCACGGTGAACGTCGTCATCGTGTGGTACGGCGGCTACCTGAATCTGCGCGGAACGGCCTCGATTGGCGACATCATGGCCTTCCAGTGGTACACGTTTCTGCTGATGAATCCGGTGTGGAACATCGTCAATTCCTTCTCGGAGTTGCAACGGTCGCTCGCGGCGATGGAACGCGTATTCGCAGTGCTGGCGATGGAAAACGACAAGCCCGACAAACCGGACGCCGTTGACGCCCCTGCGACAGTTGACGAAATCCGCTTCGAGAATATCGGGTTCGAATACCGCGAGGGCATGCCCGTCATCAGCAGCTTCGATGTCTCCGTGCCCGGAGGTTCGGTGGTTGCCCTCGTAGGCCGCAGCGGCGCCGGAAAGACGACTATCACCGATCTGGTGGCGCGTTTTCACGATCCGACCCACGGGCGAATTCTGTTGAACGGCGTCGACATCCGCGACCTTCGCCTGCGCTCGTTCCGGAGCCTGCTCGCGATCGTGCAGCAGGACGTGTTCCTGTTCGACGGTTCGGTGCGGGACAACATCGCATATGGCCGTCACGATGCGACGGACGAAGAGGTGGAAGACGCGGCTCGCCGGGCGAACGCGCACGAGTTCATCGAGCCCCTTCCGGGAAAGTACGACACCTTTGTCGGCGAGCGCGGCGTGAAGCTTTCCGGAGGCCAGCAGCAGCGGCTCGCCATCGCCCGCGCGATCCTCGCCGCGCCCCAGATTCTGATTCTCGACGAAGCCACCAGCAACCTCGATACCGAGAGCGAGCAATTGATACAGGCCTCGATGGCCGAACTGCTTGCCGGGCGAACGACCTTCGTCATCGCACACCGGCTATCCACGGTCCGGCAAGCAGACCTGATCCTGCTGATGGAAGCCGGGCGGATTATCGAGCAGGGCACGCACGATGAACTGATGGCCGCCGGCGGGTCCTACCACGACATGGTGGTTCGCCAGATGAACGCGCACCGCGAAGCCGAGGAAAGCGTCCTGCGTTGATTTACGGCAGGTCCCACTCGCGCCAACCCCCGAGTAGGGGAAAGTAAAGTCCCAGCTTGATCGGCCGATCGTCCATCGCGCGGAACAACCGTCCATAGCGTTCGAGTTGCCCGCGATAGCGGGTTTGCTCGTGATCGAGGAACCACTCGAGCCCGCTTCCTTCATGGGTGCTCGTCTTGTAGTCGATGATCCAGCGAAAGCCGTTTTCATCGACAAAGGTCCGATCGACGACACCGCGAATGATCTCACCGCCCAGGCGGCCCGTGAGCGCGAGTTCGCTCTGCGATTCCTGGTGCGCGGCCGACAGTGTCCACGCGCCGCGAGAGTCCGCCAGTGTGTTCAGCAACGCCGCCTCGACCTTCGCCGAAGCCTCCGCGCATTCTCCAGGAGGCACGCCCAGACTCAATAGCCACCGCCGGATTCCCGCCCGCTGCAAGCGGACCCACGCCGCATCGCCGCGCTCGCGAATGCACCGGTGGAGACAGGCATGCGTCAGTACGCCAATGTGACGCAGCGTGTTTCCGGCCCAGTCGAAGGACTGCTCAGCGTCGAGTTCGTCCGGCAGAACCGGCGCACCGTTGCTGGCGGGGAGCGGCGCGGTCCAACCCGTGGCGACGCGGCGCAGTTTCGGATTCTGACGCTGCTCCGGCGCCGCGCTGGCAACGCGACTCGCCCCCGGACCAGCGGCATTTCGACTTGCAAACGCCGCAGCGAACTCCTCTTCCACCATCGGCCACATCCGGTACAGCAACGACCGGCGATCCGGCCGCGCCATCTCACCGCCCTTGCGAATACCCACTTGCCCGATCAGATGCAAGTTTCGCCGCGCGCGCGTCGTAGCTACATACAACAACCGTGCGAGTTCGTTCGATTCCTTGCGCGCCTCGACCGCCGCCAGGTACTTGTAAATCGGATCCTCATCATCGAGCGTCTTCGGAACCGGCGCAAGCACCAGGCGGTCTCCATTGCGTAGCCAGTGCATCAGGCGAGTGTCATCGGGACGGCCGGCTTTGCCTAATCCGGGCAGAATCACCGTGTCGAACTCGAGTCCTTTGGCCTGGTGAATCGTCATCACCTGCAGCGTGGGATCCGCCTCCGGATCCGGGTTGGTGAACAGCTCGCGCAGACGTTGTTCGATCGAGTCGAACTCAGGCAAATCTCCGCCTTGATCGAACTCTTCGAGCACATTCAAAAACTCGGCCGCATCCACGCGCTCGGCATCGCTCGAGCAACAGCAGGCCGGCCCGCCCAAGCGAATCCACGCTCCCTCCACCCACTGGCGAAGCGGAGCGCGGCGGCGTGCGCTCATCACCGGATCAATCGCATGCAGAAAGCGCCGCAAGCGTGCGGCGCCATCGGCGGAAAGCCGCAGGCCCGGACTGCGCAGCAGCGTCCAAATGGCCGCCTTGTGCTCCCAACCGGCGATCGCGTCAAGATCGGCGAGGGTGAGGCCGCACCAGGGCGCGCGCAGGATCGCAAGCCACGACGGCCGGTCCGCCAGATGCACCAACGCACGAGTCAAAGCCAGCAAGTCGCGCACCACTGGCGACTCCGCCAGCGTATCCACCTTCACCGCGCGGTACTTCCAGCCCCGGCGCTTCAGTTCTTTGACGATCTCTTTCAAATGCGGGCGCGCCCGCACCAGTACCGCGATCGATTGCGAGGCCTGTTCGGCGCGCGCCGCGCCAATGAGGTCCGCCACCAGCGCCGCTTCCGCTTCGTCGTCTTTGTCGAAGAGCGGATGCGTGCGAACCACTCCCGATTCCCACCGGAACGCCACCGACTCTTCAAACGACACCGCGCCCATCGCGACATCTTCGACAGTTGGAAACGCCTGTTTAAAGCACGCATTCGCCCAGTTGACGATTTCCGGCGACGACCGGAAGTTCACGTGGATCGTGAGCGGTTCAGGCCGCAGGTTCACGCCTAAGCCGCGCTTGCGGGTCTCGAGGAATACGCCGACCTCCGCCTCACGGAACCGGTAGATGGACTGCATCGGGTCGCCCACCAGAAACAGCGTGCGTCCATCGCCGTCGTCCCAACCCGCGGTCAGCTTCAGCAGCAATTCGCGTTGCGAATTCGAGGTGTCCTGGAATTCGTCCACCAGCAAATGGCGGATGCGATGTCCGAGCGAGAGGGCGAGATCGGTGGGTTGTTCCACCGGGCCGAGCGCCGAGAGCGCGGCAAGCGTGATCTCGCTGAAGTCCACTTGGCCGCGGGATTGAAAGACGACCCGCAGGTTCGCGGCGGCGAGTTTCAACGCGTGAAACAGCGCCTCGAGCACCTGCCATTGATTGTCCTGATAATAGGGCGGCGGCAGTTCGCGCAGCGTGTGCAACGCCTCGCGCAAGGGCTCGTACTTTTCGTTCGATCGCAGCACGTCTACAACCGCGCCTTCTGGACCCGAAACCTTCTTGCGCCAGTCGCCCTTCAGGGTGAGCAGTTTGTCACTGAGATCTCTCCACACGCCCAGCGCAAGCGCGTCGGTAGTGGGCAGGCGTTCGAGATGGATCGCCCGCGGCAGTTCCCGAACGGCAATATCAGGCAGCATGGACTGCACCTGTTGCAGTTCCAGGCGCACCAGTTCCGCCATGTTCGCTTCGAGCACGGGACGCAATGCCTGTATGTCTTCGGCGATGATGATGGGCAGCCATTGTTCGCGGCGGCTGAGCATCTGCGCGATGAGGCGTTCGCATACGCCCACGTTGACGTCCAAGTGAGCAAGCAGGATGCGGATCGACTCCGCGTCGCGCCCCGCGCCTGCCAGTAAACGCACCGTATGCGACGCGGCGATGCGGTAGAGTTCGCCGGAATCCTCCACCGGTTCCGGCATGGCGCCGAAGCGCGACAGCCACGGCATCGACCGGACAATCGCGTTGGACAGGGCATCGATGGTGTCGATGCGCAGGCGGCCGGCGTTCCGCAACAGGTCCCATTTGCGCTCGTGGCTGCGCTGCAGCACAGCGAGCGCGAGTTCGTTCTGCGCAAGATCGCGTGGATTCTCGAGCGGCTCGCCCGATTGAGCGCGCGCGAGCGAGGCCAGGACTCGATCCCGCATTTCGCCCGCGGCCTTCTTGGTGAAGGTGATTGCGACTACTTCTTCGGGATCGTCCACGCGGGCGAGCAGGGTGAGAAACCGTTGGATCAGCAGTTCGGTCTTGCCGGAACCCGCCGGCGCCTGCACGATGAAAGACTGTTCGGGCTCGAGCGCGCGGCGGCGCTCCGCTACGTCCTGCGGGACCGAAAAGGGGAAGAGGCTCGTCACGCTACTGGCCATCGGTCACCCTGCAGATCGAGGCTGCGCCGCAGTATTCGCAGGTCCCCGGAAAGTTCTTCGGATCTACGGCGGCGGCGCCATCGGCGAAATCATTCGCGAGGTCCGTCAGCACGCGCCGCCACTCGTCGAGCGGCAGTCTCGCGGCGTCGAGAATTCCACTCAGCCGCATCTCGCCCTTCGACACCAGCGCGAAGGCGAGTCCGCTGACACGCGCCGGATGCGACACCGCATATGCCGGCAATTGCGGTTCGTCAGGCCGGTCGCCATCCCATGGGTTCGCCGCGACTTGCCCGGTCTTGTAGTCGAGGATCGCCTCGCTGCCGTCGGGGAACCGGTCCACGCGGTCCACCCGTGCATTGAATTTCAACTTGCCGAACTCCACCATGCGGCCGTGTTCCTGCCCGGCCACCACAAACGGGCTGCGCTTCTTTTCGCTCTCGAGCCACTCCAGCACGAGTTCATGCAGCCGCGCCGCTTCGAGCTTCAATACCTCGCGCTCGAAGGCGTCGCGCGGTTGCCACTGGCTCTGCCGGATCGCTCCGCGGACGAGTTCGTCGAGTTCCGCGCCGGTGCTCTGCTGCAACCGCGCGGAGGTTTGCAATTGGTTCCACACCAGCCGCAGGGCTTCGTGCAGCAGCTTGCCGCGATCCCGCGGATTGAGCCCGGCCTCGCCGCTTTCCATGCCTCTCGCCCCAAGCCGAAGTTCCGCATAGGCGCGGAACGGGCAGGCCGCCTGCATCTGCAGAATGCGCGTGCCGCCGCGTTGACGCGTATCAGGCGGTATGGGCGGCGCCTGGGCATCTTCGATCTCTTCGATGGGCGCCTTGGCGGTTGGCGCGCTCGCAGCCACTTCCTCCACATGCATGGAATGCAGCCCGGCGATCAAAGCGCTTTCGCGAAGTTCGCGTTCGCCGTCGCGCTGGGCGAAGCTGAACACGACATTCTCCGCGGATTCGACCAACAGCTGCATCGCCGCCGCCGCGAACTTCAACTCGCCCTCGGCGGAACTCGACGTTACGCCCTTGGCCCGCTGCAGCACTACCGGCAGAAACGGGTTGGGGTGGGGAGGCGAAGGCCATGCGTCGGCCGTGCAGCCGAGCACCCACAGATGATCGAAAGGCACGCCCAAGGCATCTTCGAGCGAGAGGATCGCGACCTGCCCGTCCTCGTTCGAAGCCAGGCTGCGCATGCGCGCGAGTTCCGCGATTGCCTGCACGGCTGCGCTCAGGGGTTCCTGAGCGGTCACCGCGTCGAGCGATGCGTATTCCGAAAGAACGTCGTGCCAGAGTTCCACCACGCGAGCCTCGCCTGGCGACAGCGCATCGGTCCCCGGCCAGTCGAGCGTGCGAAGCAGACGCGACAGGTGTGACGCCCACGAACTCGGCAGCGCGGCCTTGGGCAACCCACGCCGCACCTTGTCGAATTTGGCGAGCAAATTGGCCATCACGGGCGCCTTGAGCTTGGCGGCGGCCGCGATTTCGTTGATGTTCAGATATGTCGGATGGTTCTGGCGCAGGCTCGCGTCCAGCACCGCGCGCGCCGCCCGTTCCTGCATCCCGCGGCCCAGAAATGGCGAGCGCAACAGGCTGCCAGCATCCGCAAGCGTCAGTTCGCCCTTGGCCAGTTGCAGCGCCAGCAGCGCCGTGTGGATCATGGGATGGTTCGCGAGGGGCATGCCGGAACTGATCGAATACACGCGGTTTTCCGCGGTGGAAGCGAAGCAGGCCTGATCCGGATGGAAGACTTCGAGAAAGATGCGATCGAGCAACCGCCGCTTGCCGGTGAGGTCGGTGCAGGCGATGGCGACCTTTGCATCGGGGTCCGCGTGAAGCACGGCAGACGCCCAAAGCGCGGCTCCACGGATTTCCGCTTCGACGGTCGCAAAGCCCGCCGTTCCCGCAACGCCGTCGGCCGGCTTGAAGGCCTGTACCGCGTGCCACCCCGGCGCCACACGATCGAGCACGGTGCGCTGCTGCGGCGTAAGCCGCAGGAATCCAGCCAGCGCGACCTCCGTTGCGGCGGGCGGCAACGCGTCCGGCAAACGCGAACGATCCACCCAGTGCTTCTTTTCGCAGATCTGCGCGAACCGCCGGGACCATCGGTAAAACGCCGCCGTGTCTTCCTGCTGCTCCATCGCAGCGGATGTCCACGGCAATTGCCATGCGTGCAACAGCCTCCACGCCTCGCTCGCGAGCACGGCGGCAGAGCGAACTTGCAACAACCGGTCCGCTTCTTCGGACTCGAGAATCACCTGTTCCCACAGTTCGAGTTCCTGCGCGGCGTTCAACAGCGCCGCATTCTCCGCACTTTCGTTCCAGGCGGACTCCATCCAGCATTCGCGCATCCACGCGTCGATGGTCAGAATCTTCGGGCTCGCCTCCACAACGCCAGAGTGCAGCGCAGTGTTTTCAAAGTCCGCGCGAATGGCCCGCGCAAGACGGGCGGTTGGCGTGAGAACCGTGCCGCCTTGGCGCAAGAATGTGTGAATCTCTCGCAAGCTAGTCGAAGTGCTCGTTGTCGTGAATCGGGTCCCCGAGGTGATCGAGTCCCTTGACGCGCTTCATTCCAGCGCTGGATTGCCAGTTGTCGGCCATTTGCATGTCGCTCGCCAAAGCGGGCAGCGGCAGCACGAAACGTTTCGCAAGGCCGCTCAAATAAGGCTCATACATGTCCCGCAATTCCTGCAGCTTTGGAATGCTGGTGGAATCGAAACCGGCGGCGTCCATCTGCCTCTTGATTTCTTCACAATTGGTGATGCGCTCGTCCGGATCCGGCGAGACGTAGAACAGAAGCGCGATGTCCACTACGGCGTGGCGCGCGGCGGCGAAGGTGACCTGCGCCTGGTAGGTATTGGTGCCGTGTGTGACGTTGCTGATAGCCAGCGACGAGGAATCGAGAATCGCGGCCAGCGCCGCAAGCCAGCTCTGGTTGTCGTGCTGGGAACGATAGTAGGCGACGGCGGGATAAGACAGGGTGGCTTCGAGCAGTTCCGCGCACCACTTTTCCCATTCGGCGAAAAACGAATCGAGCACCTGCATGTTGCCGGCGCGCGCCATGCGGATGAGGATCTGCGAACCCGTCGGCGGCGAACCGGCGCGGGCGTCGAGCATCGAGATCATGACTTCACGTTTCGAAAACGTTTGATAAAGCGTTGGCATGTATCCGATGACGACGGCGAGAAATCCGAAGCCGAGGCCGGCTTCAAACACCGCGACAACGCGCCCCGCGCGATCGACTGGCGTGATGTCGCCGAAGCCGAGGGTGAAGAACGTGACGCCGCTGAAATAGAGATTGGCTTCGAAGTTCACCGGTCCGCTATTCGCTTGCAGAGCCGTATGGAGCGCCCAGTGGATGCCCGCGAAGCCGACGATGAGTCCAAATGCCCAGACGGCGAACAGCACCAGCAGCGAGAGCGGGCCGTACCAGGCGAGGAAAAGATTCCGGCTTTTCGCGGACTTCATGCATTTGCCGGTCGCCGCCCAGGGCGCCCATGTATACCGGTAGAAGAGCCGCGCGATGCGCCACTTGCGGGCGACCCGCCGGGGCAGCACCATGGATTCGAACCCATCGAGCAGGACGATGAGAATCAGCAGCACGCTCGAGATGCCGGCGAATACGTTCAAGCTTTCTCCCTTGCGATTGCGCCGATGACGCCGTTGACCGCGCGCAGATAATCCGCTGGCGCAAGAAAGATCTGGGTTCCGCGGACGCCGGCCGAAATCGAGACGACGTCGAAGAGTTCAATGGTTTCGTCGGCGTAAACCGGGTAGTCCTTTTTGCAGCCGAGCGCGGTGACGCCTCCGCGAATGTAGCCGGTGAGCGGCTGTACATCTTTGAGCGGCACGATTTCGGTCTTGCGGTCGCCGCTGGCCTTGGCGAGGCCTTTCAAGTCGAGTTCGTAGCTGCCCGGAATCACAGCGAGGCAGACTCCATTACGGTCTCCGCGGACGACGAGAGTTTTGAACACCTGTTCGGCGGGGAGTCCGACTTTGGCGGCAACGGTTTCCGCGGAAAGGTCCTCGGGATCCACTTCATACTCTCGAGTCTCGAAAGGAATCTTCATTCCCTGGAGGATTCGAATCGCATTGGTCTTCATGTTTCGGGCAGCGCGTGTAATCTCTTATGGTAAACGACGGGTCCAAGCCGCGGTCACTCAAAAACCGGGTTTCAGCCCTTCCGCATGGCGTCGAGATCGCCTTCCCACCGCAATTTGCCGCGCAGTTTGCGAATCCGCCGTTGCGTGCTGATTTGAAGCACGGCTTGCAACGCCAACTCAACGGCTTCGCGCTTGGTCTTGAGTCCGGTTGCACGCAGCACGTCTCTCATTAGTTTGTCGTCGATCACGATGTTTGTTCGCATTGCGTGAAGTGAAATGGAGTCTATACACATTCTGTTCCATCTGAGTGACGTTCTGCGGCATCGTCGCCGCGCCGCGTTACTATGCTGAGCGTGATGATGTCACTACCAGTCAACCTACTCCGTGTTGCTTTCTGCCTTGCGGCGGCCACGGCGGCGTTGGGGCAGGATTTACCTCGAACCTTTCCCGGCGCCGAATGGGAACGCGTCAAACCTGAAAAGGCCGGCTATTCCAGTGAAAAGCTTGCCGTGCTGCGCGCGTGGCTGCAGACGCAGAAGACCACCGCGATGCTGGTAGCCGTCGACGGACGCATCGTCTTCGAATACGGCGACCTGAAACGGGTCTCCAAAGTCGCATCGGTGCGCAAGAGCGTCCTCGCGATGCTGTATGGCGCCTACGTGAACGAAGGCAAGATCGACTTGACCAGGACCGTCACCCAACTGGGACTCGACGACGTCTCGCCGTTCCTCGACATCGAAAAGAACGCGACGCTCTATCAACTGCTCACCGCGCGATCCGGCATCTACCACGCAACGGCCAACAAAGAACTCACCGACCTCTCTCCCCGCCGCGGTTCCCAGGCGCCCGGGACTTACTTTCAATACCAGAACTGGGACTTCAACGCCGCCGGAACCGCCTTCGAAAAGCTGACAGGCAAGGACATCTTCGCCGCTCTCGAGTCCGGCCTCGCGAAACCCATCGGCATGCAGGATTTCGACCGCGCGAAGCAGCGCAAGAACGACGAAATGCCGATCACGAAACATCCGGAATACGCGATGTATTTTTCCACGCGCGACATGGCGCGCCTCGGCTTGCTCATGCTGGCCGATGGCGACTGGGCAGGCAAGCGTCTCATGCCCAAAGGCTGGCGCGACCGGATCACCACCCTCGTCACTCCGGCATCCGAGATTCATCCCATTGCATTGAGCCAGCGGACCCAAATCGGGCTCTGGGGCTACGGCATGCTGTGGTGGGTTTGGACGCGCCGAATCCTCCTGGCGTCGTCACCGGTCCATACCAGGGCGCGTACCGTGCAATGGGCTCCAACGGCCAGTACATCACCGTGCTGCCCGCGATGAACATGGTGATCGCTCACAAGGTCGACTTCGACGAGGACGGAAGCCGCCACATTTCCCCCGGAGAGTTCCACACGATTCTGCAGATGGTGATCGAATCCGGTTGTTCCGGCGGCTGCTAAGGATTGTTACACTGCCGTCTATATGCGGTTCACTCTTGTTCCGGCGGTAGCCCTCGTCTCCGGCTCGCTGCTCCTTTCCGCGCAAGCCAAACGGCCACTCGCGCTCGACGATCAACACAAGTTTCTCGATGTCGGCGATCCGCAATGCTCGCCCGACGGCAAGTGGATCGCCTACAGCCTTTCCACCGTCGACGTGAAAGAAGACAAGCGCGACAGCGATCTGTGGATGATCAGCGTGGATGGCAAAGAGAACGTCCGCCTGACCTCGTCCGCCGAGTCTGAATCGAGGCCGAAGTGGAGCCCCGACGGCAAGTCCCTCGCGTTTCTGTCCTCCCGCCCGGGCAAGGCCAAAGGCAATCAGGTTTGGGTGATGGACCGGCGCGGAGGCGAAGCCCGCCAGTTGACCGACGTCAAGCAGCGCTTGTCGGACTTTGTCTGGTCCCCGGATTCGAAGCAGCTACTCCTTACCATGCAGGAACCCGACGAACCGCAAGCCGAAGAAGGCAAGCCTCCGGCCAAGCCAAAGCCGATTGTCCTCGACCGCTACAATTTCAAGCGCGATGTCGCCGGATACCTTTCCGCGAAGCATCCATCACGGCTGTACCTGTTCGACATCGAGTCCAAGAAAGTGGATACGCTGACCCGCGATGAATATGAAGAAAGCGCCGCTGCGTGGTCGCCCGACGGCCGCTGGATCGCTTTCGTCAGCCGCCGCGAGCCAGAAGCCGATCGAAAAAACAACTCCGACATCTGGGTCACCGCCGCGCAGGCGGGTTCCTCGCCGCGCAAACTGACCGAGTTCCACGGGCCGGATTCCGCGCCGGTGTGGAGCCCAGACAGTAAGCAGATCGCCTACATTCAAGGCAGCGAACCGAAGCTTTCCGCATATAACCAGCCGAAGCTCGCAATTTTACCCATCGATGGCGGAGAACCGAAGATCCTCACGGCGAGCCTCGACCGCGGCGTGTCGAGCCAACGCTTCACGCAGGATGGTTCCGCGATCCAGTTCCTCATCGCGGACGATCAGTCTGTGTACGTGGGCCGGGTTTCGGTGAAGGGTGGTCCGGTGGAAAAGATCAGCTCCGCGGGCCTCACGTTTCAGGGGCTTTCGGGAACCAACGGATGCACGGCCGTATTGATGGCGACCGATGCCACGGTTCACGAAGTGTATGTGCTCGAGGGCGGCGCGTTCCGCAAGTTGACCTCGCACAACGATGCGCTGCTGGCGGGCCTGCAGTTGGGTCCGACCGAAGAGGTGAAGTACAAGACGAAGGATGGCGCCGAGGTCCACGGATTACTCGTGAAACCGGCGGACTTCAAGGCTGGCCAGAAGTACCCGCTGCTCTTGCGGATCCATGGCGGCCCCAACGGGCAGGATCAGCATGCGTTGTCATTCGAGCGTCAGCTCTTTGCGGCGCACGGCTATCTGGTGCTCTCCATCAATTACCGGGGCAGTTCCGGGCGCGGGCAGGAGTTCCAAAAGACGATTTTTGGCGATTGGGGCAATAAAGAAGTGATCGATCTGCTGGCGGGTGTGGACCATGTGGTTGGCATGGGAATCGTGGATGCGGATCGGATCGGGGTGGGAGGCTGGAGTTACGGCGGAATTCTCACCGATTATCTGATCGCTTCGGCGCCGGAAAAGTTCAAGGCCGCGGTGAGCGGAGCGGGCAGCGCGTTGCAGCTTTCCATGTACGGACACGACCAGTACACGTATCAGTACGACAACGAAATTGGGCAGCCGTGGAAGAGTCTCGATCAGTGGATCAAGATCTCGTACCCGTTCCTGCATGCAGACCGGATCAAGACTCCGACGCTCTATATGGGTGGAGAGAAGGACTTCAACGTTCCAGTAACCGGGAGCGAGCAGATGTACCAGGCGCTCAAGTCAATTGGTGTACCCACACAACTGGTGATCTATCCAGGCGAATTCCACGGTATCAGCAGGCCGAGTTTTCAGAAGGACCGGTTTCAACGGAACCTCGACTGGTATGAGAAATATCTGGGACCAGCCAAAGCTCCTGTGAGCAACTAGCTGCCGAACGTAAGCGACGTGTTGAACGAACTGAGGACCTTGGAGAAAATCCCGGAAATGGCCGGTGCGATGGTGGTAGGGAATGTTGCGCCCACCGCAACGGCGACTGAAGCTGCAAGCAGAGCGTATTCGATAAGGTCCTGCCCCCGCTCGTCTTTCGCGAGCCGTGTGAGCAGGGCAATCAGAGTATTGTGAATATATTTCATGGCGGTTACCGGGTCCTTGCGAGTAACGTACTGATACTGTAAGTTTGCAGCAACCGCCTTCAAGGTACAACTCAGTGTTATATCTAGTCGTGGTCCTAAAATCCCCTAGGTACTATGGTTTCATTGAGTCCCAGCGGGATATCGTATGACGGAGAAGTACCGGAGGAACATAGACTCCGTGGTGGTAGTCGCCAGATGCGCTCTGAAGCTTACCGTCAGAGGCGCCAGAATCGACTCCACACTCGTTCCAGTGCTGATGTTCTGTGCACTGACGACGCCTCTCGAATCGCACATATAGATCGCGCTGCCGGAAGTCACCGCGAAATGCACGTTGCCCAGGATTCCGGACTCCGTAGACGACAGATTCCGGGCCAGCACATCGCTCGCTCCCCAACCGATCGTGATTCGCGGCGCAACCTGCGTTCCAAAGTGTTGGTATCCGAAGGTCAACTCGATGCGGTCTCCCTCCTGCAATTGCGATGGCTGAATGATGCAGGACCCGAGGGCCGTGGTCGTCGTCGACGTCGTCGAGGTCCCGTTGCCCGAACAGAGCACCTGCGGAACGATGCCAGTAGGCACGCCGCTGCCGCCGCCGCCTGTGGATGTCACCACGATCCGGTAGCTGGCGAGCAGCGAATCGCCGGTCTGGGGTAGCGACTGCGCAAAAAATGTAATCGTCTGGCCGGATAGGGTGTAGTCCACACCGGAACGCATCAGGAGACCGTTGCGATACAGGACCAGGCTTGCGGCCGGCGCCGGCAGGGAAGCCAGCGTAAAGGTCGCGTTCGAACTGTTGATGCTGCCGGTCGGCGATTCCCCGTCCACGTAGCCGACGTCGCTGCCGCCACCGCCTCCGCCCGCGGAGCACGGCGAAGCGCTGCCATCCACGCGCACGCAGTCGGACAGGTTGCCCTGCACGGCGTCGATCTGGCCCGTGGAATTGATCATCGCCGCGCGGCCGAGGCCGAACGCAAAGCCCCGCATCGGGCGAAGCAACAGTTCGTTCTCGAGTCCCTCGACGTCGCTGATCTGCGATAACTGGCCGAACACAGGCGGGTTGCCGATGACCGTGCCAGCCGATACCCGTATGTCGCGGACCTTCAGCGCGTTGAGGCTGGGCGGCACGGCCCAGGTTTCGGTAAACAGAAACTTGCCCTGGCTCGCGAAGGTGACCTCGTAGTTGGCGCCTGCCGACGCGTTGGTGGTGGGCACGAGTTTTGCCCGGAAGACGCCGTTGACGACATCTACCTTCACCGCCTGTTGCGGAATGAAGGCGGAACTGCCGGATATGAACGGCTTCCAGGCGATGGACACCGTTCCGTTGAACCGTGTGCCGTCCGCGCGGTACAGAACGTCCTGAATTGTGGTCAGCGTAGGCTGTGCCGACACGAGGACGCCGGTGCAGGCAAGCAGCGACGCCCAGAACATGCCCCGAAGGGCGATCGAAGAAACGAACTCTTTCATGTGATCTCCTCGCTCACCGGCCTCAGGCGCCTTCCGCGCGTGCCGGTTCACTTACGCCCCAGGTTTTCCAGCGCCGCCTGAAATCCCGAGTGCAAATGACGCCCTGCGAAATGAAAAAGCCCCTGAAAATCAGGGGCTTACGAGGAGAAAATATTTTCTGGCGAGTTGTGAACGGCGATTCTTACTTCATCTGGCCGCTGGGTGTGATGCGTTCCGCGTTGAGATACGGCCGCAAAGCTTCGGGCACCACGACGCTGCCATCGGCCTGCTGATAGTTCTCGACAATCGCTACCCAGGTGCGTCCGACGGCGAGTCCGCTGCCATTCAAAGTGTGAGCGAACTCACTTTTTCCCTTGCCGGCCTTGGCGCGGATGTTCGCCCGGCGGGCCTGGAAGGATTCGAAGTTCGAGCATGAGGAGATTTCCTTGTACGCGCTTTGCCCAGGCAGCCAGACTTCGATGTCGTAGGTCTTGGCGGAGGCGAATCCCATATCGCCCGTGCACAACGCCACCGTGCGGTATGGCAGCCCCAGAAGCTGCAGGATGCGTTCGGCGTGGCTCGTGAGCAACTCATGCTGCTCGTAGCTTTGCTGGGCGGTGGTGAACTTGACGAGTTCCACCTTTTGGAACTGGTGCTGGCGGATGATGCCGCGCACATCGCGCCCGTAGGAACCGGCCTCGGACCGGAAACAGGGCGTGTAGGCGCACAGGCTGATGGGCAGCTTGTCCATGTCGAGAGTCTCGTCACGGTAGATGTTGGTGACCGGAACCTCGGCTGTCGGCGCGAGCCAGTAATCGGTCTTTTCGAGCTTGAAGAGATCTTCTGAAAACTTGGGCAACTGCCCGGTTCCGAAAAGGCTCGTGGAATTGATGACAAAGGGCGGCAGAACCTCTGTGTACCCGTGCTCGCGCGTGTGGGTGTCGAGCATCAGATTCACCAGCGCGCGCTCCAGGCGGGCTCCCAGGCCCCAGTAAACGGCAAAGCGCGCACCGGTGATCTTCGCGGCGCGTTCCATGTCGAGAATGCCGAGGTCCGGTCCGAGGTCCCAGTGCGATTTGGGAGAGAAAGTCATTTCGGCAGGTTTTCCCCACCGCCGGACTTCGACGTTATCGTCGGCGCTCTTGCCTGCCGGCACGGATTCATGGGGAATGTTCGGAATGCCGGTGAGCAGGCTGCGGAACTGCTCGTCCACTTCAGCGACTTTGGCGTCCAGCGCGGCGATGCGGTCGCCCATTTCGCGGACTTTCGCCTGAGCTTCGGACGTATCCGCGCCGCCCTTCTTGAGTTTGCCGATCTCCATGCTGGCCGCGTTGCGCTCGGCCTTCAGCGTTTCCGCTTCTGTGACCACGGCGCGGCGCTCTGTGTCGAGCTCGCGAAACTGCTCTTTGTCAATAAAGTACGGGCGTTGCGCCAGGCGTTCCGCCGCGGCGTCGAGATTGGTTCGAAACCAGTTCAGATCATGCATTGCTTTAATTTGAAAAGGGAAAAGGGCAGGCGGTCTGCGCTGCAACAGACGGCCTGCCCTCTAGAATAACGTTTTTCGCAGCCTGGTACGCTACTTGCGCTCGGCGATCGGAACCCACGGCTGGCCGACTTCAGCGCCCGTGTAATCGGCGCGCGGGCGAATCAGGCGGTTGTTGCGGTATTGCTCGAGGACGTGCGCCGTCCAGCCCGACATGCGGCTGACTGCGAAGATCGGCGTGAACAGGTCAATCGGGATGCCGAGCGAGTAGTAGGTGGAAGCGGAGTAGAAGTCGACGTTGGCGTTGAGCTTCTTCTGTTCCTTGATGTACTCTTCAATCTTCTTCGACGTGTAGTAGAGATCGACGTGGCCGGTGCGTTTGCCGAGCTCTTCGGACATCTTGCGCAGGTGCGTGGCGCGCGGATCTTCGGTCTTGTACACGCGGTGGCCCATACCTGGAACCTTCTGCTTGTTGGCGAGCATATTCTGCACGTGGGCGAGCGCCTTTTCCTGCGTGCCGGCTTCGAGCAGCATCTTGATGACGTCCTCGTTGGCGCCGCCGTGGAGCGGTCCCTTCAAGGCGCCGATGCCGGAGGTCACGGTGGAATAGATATCGGAGAGCGTCGCGGCGGTGACGCGGGCGGCGAACGTCGAGGCGTTCAATTCGTGATCGGCATGCAGCGTGAGCGCGGTATCGAAGGTCTTTTCGGAAACGTCATCGGGCTTCTTGCCGGTGAGAGTGTAGAGAAAGTTCGCGGCGAAGCCGAGCGACGGGTCGCCCGGGACGATCTCTTTTCCGTTGCGGAGCCGGTCGAACGTGGTGACGATCGTCGCGGTCTGCGACATCAGACGCTGCGCCTTGCGGACGCTGGCTTCAATTGAGGTGTCCTTCGCTTCCGGATCGAAGATGCCCAGCATCGAAACCGCCGTGCGCAACACATCCATAGGGGTGTACCGGCCGGCGGATTTGAGGAAGCTAACGACTTCCGCGGGAATCTCACGAGTGGCGGCGAGAGAGGCCTTCAACTCATCGAGCTGCGCCTGGGTGGGCAGTTTGCCATGCCAGAGAAGATAGATGACCTCTTCAAAGGTCGCGTTCTCAGCGAGGGTGTGAATGTTGAATCCCTGATAGCTCAGGATCCCTTCATCGCCATCGATAAAACAGATATTGGAAGACGTCGCGACGACGCCTTCAAGTCCAGCACCAGTGGCAGCAGCCATATGTATAGTCCGTAGTTTCCCGTGAAGCAGTGGTTTTTCGCGCGTTCCGACTCTATGATGACGGAATACCAGTAGCGAATCCACATTTTATCAAACGTTGTGGGCTAGAACGTGCGGACTGGCGACGGCTGGTCCATTGTGGTTTGGCCCTCGGCGATGTGAGCGACGAAATAGTTCTCCGCGCGAATCGGCGATCCAGCCATGCGGCGCAGGATTGCGATTTGACCGGTGTGGGTCAGCGCATCGGCGATCGGTCCCTGAAACAGGCGATTGATATCGCAGGCGACAGGCTCCGCGGAGGCGAGCCTCTTGTCGAACGCTTCGAGGGTGGCGAAAAAGCGCGCGACCTCGAGCGGCCATGCGAGCGGTATCGAACCCTTCCACGCGGGCTTGCCGTTGGCGTAAGAAAGCGCCCAATCGAAAAGGTCGCCCATGTGGGCGAGGATTTGCCCGGGAGTGCGCGCATCGGGGTTGGCGCGAAAGTCCGCGAGTTCCACGGGCATATCCTGTAGCGTCCGTGTGGCGCGATAGGCGATGGTTGCGAGGGTGTGACGAAGTGTGAGAGTCATACGAACTCTCATGTTACTGGAACGGACGCCCCGGGTCAGTGCTTTGCGGGAGACGGCTTTTCAACCGCAGGCTTCTTCGCCGGAGCCTCCCCGTGTTCCGCCGGCCCGGCTTCTTTTTTTTGCCCGCCATGTCCGCCCGCGGCTTTCTCCTCAGCCGCTTTCCTGGTCTCGGCTTTTTCTCTGATGGACATGTCGGCTTCGGCGGTCGGCCGCTGGTATTGGATGATGACCGAAATGCGCCGGTTGGTGGGATCCTCGGGTGCATCCGCGTTCCGCAGACTCTGCGCCGCGAAACCGCGGACCTGCGTGATCTGATCGGCTTTCAGGCCGGTGCTTTCCATGATGCGGCGCGCGGCGTTGGCGCGGTCGGAAGAAAGCTCCCAGTTGCCGTAATCCTTGGTTTTCGCAAACGGTTTGGCGTCCGTGTGGCCCTCGATGACCACTTTGTTGTCCATTTTGCCGACTTCGGCCGCGAGCTTGGCAAGAAAGTCCCGCCCGTTGTGGCTGGGCGCCGGACTGCCGGATTCGAAGAAAAAGCCTTTCTCGGTTTCGAGCAACTCGACCCGCAATCCTTCGCCGGTGACCGTCATTTGCACCTGGTCTTTGAGGTCGGTAAGTTCCGGCGTCTCCTTCATGATCTGTTCGAGCTTGTCTTTCAATTCGGCGATGTTGTCGCGCTGGATCTGCAGACTCTCACCGGAACCGGCTTGCGCGCTGCCCACCTGCCGGCCGTCGCCGCTCGGATCTTTGAAGTATCCGGCGATGGCGTTCTTGACGTTTTGCGAAGTGTTCAACAACCACAGCACGATGAACAACGCCATCATCGCGGTCACGAAGTCGGCATAAGCCACCTTCCAGGCGCCGCCATGATGGCCTCCGTGGTTGACCTTCTTCCTGATGATGTAGATCGGCGCGAGGTTTTTGGAATCCGCCATGGCTAGGCTCCACCCTTACACGCCTTTTCCAATTCTTTGAATGACGGCCGTTCATCCGAGGGAATCATGCGCCGGGCTGCTTCTACCGCGAGAATTGGCGCAGAACCCTTGATGAACGAAATTACCGCGATGCGCAACACTTTGTAGTATTCGCCTTCCGCATCGTTCATCTTGGTCATGTAAGCCGCGATCGGACCGAGAAACCCGTAGCAAAGCAGAATGCCGAGGAAAGTTCCGACCAGCGCCGCGCCCACCTTGTGGCCGATCTCTTCCGGAGGCCCGCCGAGCGAACCCATCGTGATCACGACGCCGAGCACCGCCGCCACAATGCCGAGGCCGGGCAGGGCATCGGCAACCGTCGAGAGCGCTGCCACGGGGACGTTCGCCGCGTGATGGTGCCCTTCCAGGTCCATTTCCATCATCTGGTCGATTTCGAAGGTTCCCACGCCTCCGCTGATCGCCATCCGCAGCGTGTCACAGACAAAGTCCACGGCATGGTGGTTCTTGATGAAGGAGGGGTACTTCGAAAAGATCGGACTCTTATCCGGCTCTTCCACGTCGGCTTCGAGCTTGACCATGCCGTTCTTGCGCGCGTGCATGAACAGGTCGTTCAGCATCTTCAGGTTTTCGAGATAGAACTTTTGGTTGTAAGGACTCGGCTTTAACGCCCCGAGCACGCCCTTGAGGACGGCGATCACCGTTGGCATCGGATTTGCGATGAGCAGCGTACCGAACGCTGCGCCGCCGATGATTACGACTTCGGCGGGTTGCCACAGCACGGCCATGTGACCGTGCTCCATCAGATATCCCCCGACCACTGCTCCGATGACAACCACTATCCCGATGATCACGAACATATAGCGTACTTATCGGGGAGGAAGAGGGGTGTTTTGAGGCGAACAATCGGGAATCGAGCCAGGGGTCAGCGGGACGCCTGTTTGTAAGCGTCCCGCACCCATTTGGGGACCTCAGGCTCCCCTGCTAGGGGCGACGGAATACCAAGGGCTATCCCCCATCGCTCGAACCACGAGGGCCCATCGTCGCCGACAAATCGATCGGGAGTAGAGTACGCTTTGTCGCTTAACGCTTTCGGAAGGGATACGAAGGCATACCCCCTCTCGCGGAACATCGCGAGCATCTCCGGCAACGCCGCGGCGTTGAGGATATTGGCGTGCATCAGCAATGTCTGCGGAATCTCTCTCTGAAACATTTTCATGGACACCTGTTCCGCGAAGGCTGTTGCAAGTTTCAGATGCGCGACATATTCCCGGCGCGTGCGATCCGCCATCGCCGTATCGTTTCGCTCCAGGGCCCTGCGGTAGGCGAGCGCCCAGGCATAGTCTGAATTCTCCAGCGTGAACGGCGCAATCTCGTAGCCGCGCGACGCCAGAAACCTTTCGATGCCCGCCTTGTATTCCGCCGTCGGCCCGGTATGCGTGAAGGGATGCCGGAAGTACAGCTTGCCGCTGTCCCCGCCCATCAACCGGCGCACCACGACCTCGCCGTGCACGATGTCATCCTGATATTTCTCGAGCGGGATTCTATTCGGATCCGGATGCGAGTAGGTATGATTGCCAAGGTCGAGCCCGCTCTCGATCCACCGTTCGAGCAACCGCACGCGGGCGTCGCGTTCGCCTTTCACCTGCAACCGCTCCTCGTTCACGAAACCTATGGCAGGAACCCCGCGCAGGGCCGTGAGAATGCGATCGGTGATCGACTGCATTTCCGCGATTCCTTTGCAGCCGCCGGCGCATGGCAGGTCGTCGATCGTGATGGCGATCTGCCGTTGCTGCGCGAAGGCCCCGATTTCAAGAAGCGAAAGGACAGCGATGCGGAGCAACATCAAAATACGTCCCGGTCGCGGACCCCGATCAGGTACAGAATCCCATCGAGGCCCAAAGTCGAAATCGCCTGCTGCGCATTCTGACGAACGAGCGGCTTGGCGCGGAACGCGATGCCCAACCCGGCAAGTCCAATCATCGGCAGGTCGTTCGCGCCATCGCCCACCGCGATGCACTGTTCGAGGCTGATGTTCTCTTTCGCCGCGATCTCTCTGAGCCGTCGCGCCTTCATTTGGCCATCCACGATCTCTGACGAAATCTCACCCGTCACCATGCCGTCGCGGATGTCGAGCTCGTTCGCGTACAGATAGTCGAAGCCGAGCTTTTCCTGCAAGCGCCGTCCGAAATACGTGAAACCGCCCGACAGGATCGCGGTTTTGTACCCGAGCCGCCGCAAAGTCCCCATCAGCCGTTCCGCTCCGTCGGTCATTGGAATTCGCGCGGCCACGTCTTCGAGCGCCGATTCGCGCAGCCCGCGCAGCAACCCCACGCGCTTGCGGAACGCCGAGGGAAAGTCGATTTCCCCCCGCATGGCCGCTTCGGTGATCTTTGCAACCTGTTCGCCGACGCCCGCGACCGTTGCGAGCTCGTCGATGACTTCCACCTGAATCAGCGTCGAATCCATGTCGAACGCAATCACGCGGCGGGTGCGGCGATAGACGTTGTCGTGCTGGAAGGCGACATCGATTTCGTGCTCGCGCGTGAGGCGCATGAATTCGGCGCGCAAGTGATCTTCGTCGGCTTCGTGCCCGCTGAGCAGGAATTCAATGCAGGCGCGCGATTGTTCGTGGGGCGTGAGCGACATTCGCCCGCTCAATCGATCGATCCGGTCGATGTTCATGTCTGCCGCGGCGAGCACGCCCGTGACATCCGCCAGATGCGCCGCCGTAATCGTCCGGCCCAGCACTGTGGCGATGAAGCGCCGTTTCTGCTGCGATTGGACCCACTTCTCATAGTCCGCGTCGCTGATCGCCGTGAACCGCACCTGCATGTTCAATTCATGCGCGGCAACCAGAAAGTTCGCCAGCAGGTTCGACGATTTGACCGTTTCACTGAGTTCGATCAGGATTCCGAGCGCGAGCGCGTCGTGAATCACGGCCTGGCCAATGTCGAGAATTCGCACTCCAAAGTCGGACAGAATGCGGGTCAGCGAGTGTGTCAGGCCGGGTTTGTCCTGGCCCGTGATGTGAATGAGAAGAACGTTAGCGGAGGACGAGAGCACGCACTCCTGATTGTAACGGTTAGAGTCCGCGCAAGAGCCCCGCGGCTTCTTCAATCTGCGCCGCGCAGGCTTTCAACGCCTTGGCGACCTTGGCCGCTTGCTGGCTCGCTTCGTCCATCCGGCCGGCTTCGAGAGCCTCGCGAATGCCGGGCAGCGTCTTCACGCCGTAGCCTGTGTAGAGGCCGGGTGCATAGAGTTGGTGCTTGTACCATTCGCGCCCGCCCGGAAGGCCCGCGGGGGACAGCAGCGCCCGCTCGGTCTTGTAAATCGCCTGGTTGAGCTTGCTGAGCCGGTCCACCTGCGCCGCGCCCGCCTTGCGAATCGCCGGAACCGAATCGTCGTCAAAAGATCGCGCCGCGGTCGAAAGGCGGGTCAGTTGCCGGTTGATGTCCTTGAGGTCGGCGTTCGGATAGTCCTTCAGCAGTTCGTCTACGTAGCCGCGAATTGCTTTGACAAGGTCCCCGAACTGATGCGGCAGTACGGGCGCGTCGGCAAGCCGCAGCAGCATCGTGGTGGTCACCTGCGAGAGCGCGCGGCAATAGCTGAAGTCCGAATCGGAGAATTTGGTGAACCAGGTGAACGAATCATAGGCGGAGTGGTACACGCCGCCGCCTTCGCCGCCGAACCCGAGGTTGATGCTCGAGATGCCGGCGTGGTCGAAGAAGGCTGTGAAGTCGGAACCCGAACCGAGCGGCCCCATGCGCAAACTGCCCGCCGGCCTCGCGGGGCGGCGCGATGGCGCGTCGAGCAGATTCTTCTGCGTCACCGGATCGTTGACGTCCCGCATGACCTCGGTGAGAAACTGTTCGAACATCGGCGAACCGGCCGCGCTCAACGAGCCTCGGCCGTTCACATCCGTATTGATATATGCGACGGCTTTCTGGTCGAGTTCCTGCTGATGCTTTTCCACCCACTCGGTGGAACCGATGAGACCAAATTCCTCGCCATCCCACAGCGCCAGAACTATCGTCCGCTTCGGCTTCCAACCGGCCTTCACCATGCGCGACAGCACGCGGGCGGTCTCGAGCAGAGACGAAGCGCCGGACAGCGGATCGCTCGCGCCATTCACCCAGGCGTCGTGATGGTTGCCGAAAATCACCCACTGGTCTTTGTACGACGTGCCGGGGATCACCGTGATCACGTCGTGGACCGGCTTGGTGGACCAATCGAAATCGAGCTTCAAATGCACCGTCGCGGGACCGGGGCCAATATGGTAGGTAAGCGACATCGCGCCGCGCCACGACTCCGGCGCCACGGGACCTTCGAGCGCGCGCAGCAAAGGCGAAGCGTCCGCGTACGAGATCGGCATCACCGGGATTTTCATGAGGTTCCTGGCGGCTTCGACTGGCAGCTTCTTCGAACCTTTTTCAGAGGCCCAGCCTGGCGACAAAGGATCGCCGGGGTAGATCGCCATGTCCATCACGCTGCCGCGCTGCACGCCGTGCGGAGGCCGGTAAGCGCCCTTTGGATACACGTCGCCGCGATAATAGCCGTCGTCTTTGGGATCGGAGTAAATCAGGCACGCGATGGCGCCGTTTTCGGCCGCGAGCTTCGGCTTGACGCCGCGAAAGCCATTGCCGTAACGCGCGATGACGATCTTGCCTTTGACGTCGATATTGAGCTTTTTGAGGGTGTCGTAGTCTTCTTTGGCGCCGTAGTTGACGTAGACCAACTGGCCCGTGACATCGCCGGCAGCCGAATAGGCGTTGTAGGTGGGCATCTGGCCGACATCCGAGGAATCCTTGTCTTCGGGAATCGCCGGTTCCGCCAGTTTTGCCCGGAACTTCGAAGGGCCGGTCATTTCGAGCAAACGCCCGGTGGGGTAGGGCATCATCGCTTCGAACGTTTCGATTTTCGAATCGAGGCCCCATTCCTTCATCAACGCCGCGGCGTACTCCGCCACCACTTTGGAACCGGGAGATCCGGCATGATGGGGTTCCGCGGACATGCGTTCCATGTACGTGCGAATCCGCTCGGCCTGCGCCATGTCGCGCGCTTTGGTTTCCCTGTCTTTCTGGGCTGCGAGTTGTTCCGGAGGAAACCCGCGAATGGCGTTGCTGGGCGGCGCGGCCGGCGCAATCGGGCCCTGGGCCTGCAGAACAAGCGTAAAGGAAAGAACCAGTGAAAGCAGCGGTTTCATGTACTCTTCAGGAATGTGACGAATTCCGCGGTGTTTTTGGTGAGCCCTGCAAAAGTCGCCACCACGCGTTCGTCGGGACTAA
>JACXTT010000679.1_pt1 | contig 58164 bp, 40 predicted proteins | sample 9270951 | NCBI WGS metagenome assembly JACXTT01 (sample SAMN15532306, study PRJNA645909) | rock metagenome | isolation source: weathered quartz diorite | place: Puerto Rico | collected 2017-06-21
GTCCACCGCCGCCACCGCCACCACGGCGATCGCCGCCACCACCGCCGCCACGGCGCTCACCGCCACCGCCGCCACCCTGCGTCATCGGACGGGCCTCATTCACAATCAACGCACGGCCCAACAGGCTTTTCCCGTTGCAAGCTTCAATCGCGCCGCCGCCCTGTCCCCCGTCATTGAATTCTACGAACGCAAACCCTCGCGAGTCACCGCTGAATCGGTCACGTACAATCTCGACCTTATCCGGCGTGTAACCATTATCCTGAAAGAGGCTGGTGACATCCGACTCGTTCGCTTTGAACGGCAGATTGCCCACGAACAATCTCATGCAAATACTCCTTGACTTCTCTATGCTGTCGCTGAAGAGGTGCAGGGTGACTACAAGCTTCTCGCTGGATCTTCCAACTACGAACTAGCCAAAATCAGACTGACGCTTTCAAGTGACCCCATTATTATGCCATAAGCAAACGGGAATGGCGGTTCGTACTAGAGCCACCCCTTCCACCAGTAGTAACCGATCTTCGCGGACTCCAAACCAAGGTCCAGGAACACACCCCATCTCTTTGCTGCAGACCCATAACGCTTCAGCGCGTCGGGCGCCGGCAGGGGCCTCACCGCGACCCCTGCCTTGCGAAACACGCGTACACTTCGAAAAATGTGATAGTCGCTTGTGAGCAGCACCACACTCGCGCCCGCTGGCAGCAGGGGAGCCGCGAATTGCGCATTTTCATGGGTGTTTGCGGACCGGTCTTCGACCGCCACATTCTTTGTGTCGAGGCCGTGGCCCGCAATGAAGTCCCGCATCATTGGCGCGCTCGCGGCGCCGGAGAGCACAATCCTCTTGTATTCGACTCGTCTCATCGCGCGCACGGCGTAGACGGCTCGCACGTAGGAACTCTCACCCAGCGCATCCGGCAGGTTCGAACCTGACAACACGACCAGCACGTCGCCCTCGGGCCCCATCCAGCGATCGGCGAGGCATTCCGCCCACCAGCGCGTGACTGGAGTGAACGTCACCAGCAGATAGAACAATGTAAAGGATACACAGGCGCGGCGGCAGAAAATCCCCAGTCGGCGGCCCATTGATTAGAACGAAATTCGAAGCTGCAGCCGGAAAACGCGCCCGTCGTTGAGCGTATTCGTGATCTTGCCAAAGGCAGGCGAGCTCAAGTCCGGATTCGGTTCCGCGAACTGCGGCGTGTTCAGCAGGTTGATCGATTCGGCGCGAAGCGCGAGCTTCATGTCGGCGATGATCGTCCAAGTCCGCGAGATCGATGCGTTCAGATTCCGGATGCCTCCGCGCCGGAATGTATCGACGCCGATGTTGCCGCGAGCATCGAATGGACCGATCAGTCCAAACGCCGAACGCGGCAGGTGGATATCGGGATGATTGATCGCCATGCCCAGGATCGACGGATCGAGAATGTTCGGACGGTCGCCGCTCACGGAATCCACATTGCCGGAACCCGGTGAGTCCGAACCTGAAATCACCGTGAACGGAATGCCGGTCTTGGCAAGAAACACGGTGCTGAGGTTCCATTTGCCAAAGCGCTTCGGCGCGGCGTAATTCATCCGCATCAGGAACGCATGTTTCTGGTCGAACGCGCTGACGCCTTTCAGATCTTCCGCCACGTGATCGGGAGTCTGGCTGTAGCCCTGCCTCGCATCATCCCCGGCAGCCGTATTGAGATAGCTCGCGCCCGTATCGATCGACTTGCTGAACCAATACGAAGCATCCACGGTGATCCCTTGAAAACTCGGAGCGATCACGCTGATGCGGCCCGCGTCGAAGTAGGCGTTTGCCGAATTCTCCACCTCGCGGTAATCGAAATAACGGGGATCCGGCCGCCGGTCCTGCACGGTCAAAGTCGTCTGCGGAATCCCCGGAAGGATGCGCGCCCGGTTCAGATGCCATAGGATAAACAGCTTGCGGCTTCTCGATCCGACATAGCCCGCCTGCACGCGCCAGTTGCCAGGCAGAGCGCCTTCCCAACTGAAGTTATATTGATGCGTATAGGGCGCCTGCAGATCGTCGTGATAGGTTGACACGATCGCCCTCGCATTCGGTCCGCGAGCCACTGCGCCAGTCGGATTCAGGAAGTCCGGAACCATCGCCTCGAACTTCTGATAGTTCGGTGGATTCCAACGCACCTGCTGATAGGTCGAAGCGAAGATGTCGCCAAAGTGCAGTCCCCAAGCCGACCGGATCACGCCGGCGCGTCCCGGCAGCCGGTAAGCAAAACCGAATCGCGGCCCCACGTTGTCGCAGTCGCACTTCGCATTGATGTTGTCGAGCCCCGACTTCTCGTGCGGAGGCGTCACCGGAGTATAACGGACCGCATACGACAGCGTCAGCGCCGTTGTGACCTTCCACGTATCCCCGGCGAAAAACGATTGTTCCCACCCACGGTGATAGCGTTGCGGATCGCCGAACGAACCGCTATACCGGGTGGCGCGCCCTTCGAGAAAGTTCGTAATCGCGTCCTGCCCGAAATCGCTGCGGAAAAAGTAGTTGCCGCGGTTGCTGCTCACTTCATACGTGTTGTACTGGGCCCTCGTCACTTCCGCGCCCGCAAAAAACGAATGGTTGCCTTGCCGGCTGCTCCACATCGCGGCATGCCGAAACCGGTTCTGCACGCGGTCGAGCGGAATATTGGAACCGGGGCCCAACCTTTCGTATGAAGTCCCGATCTGCACCTGCGGTCCCACTGCATTTGGTTCGGCAACCAGTTCGGTATGGTTCCGGTCGAAACCCCAGGTCACGTCCAAGGTCGTCTTCGGACTGAACGCGTGCGCCCATCCGAGGCGCGCCGTATGATTCTTCGTGGCCGTGAGCGGATTCTGCCCCGCCACCAACTGAAACGCGTCGATGTTCGCGCTGGCGAACGAGTGCTTGGCCCGCAGCCGGTCATTGGCGCCCAGGTTCTGATCGAGCTGCTCCACCGTGCTCTCGTTGCGGATCTCCTGCTTGGAATTGGTATTGAGAAACCGCTTGTCGATATCGGTGCGATTCGGCCGCTCCACCGGAAACGCATGGAGAAATTTCTGGATCAGCTTGTAAGCGGCAGGATCGGTGACTCTCGGCGTGCGCTCAGTATCGAGCGGAACGAGCACGTTGCCGTTCACATAACCGCCAATCTGCTGCTCGCTCGCGTCTACCGAGAGGAACGCGCCTTTCCAAAGCGCGGAACCGAACGCGAAACCGTATTGGTTGTCGCGCGCCGGCCGCACGCCGCCCACCTGAAAGAAAGACCTCGCCGCCACCGCGCTGTCTCCATGGGTTAGAAACAGGCTGCCATGCAACCCCGCTGCCGACTTCAGCGCCGCCACGTGAGGTTGTCCGCTCGGGTTGCCGCCATATTCCGCTCCAAAGTAATTCTGGTCGGCGCGGAACTCCGGCACGATCGTCGCCGTGGTGCCCATGCGTTGCGTAAGTTCTTTTTTCGCGTTGTTGTCGATCAGGTTGAACTGGACGTTTTCGTTGCGCCGGGCCTCGCCGCCTTCGGCATTCGTCTTACCCACGGGAATCGCCGCCGCCGCGGAAGCAGGGGTCGAAGCTGAGCTACCCGCCGATGCGGCGGCGGCAGGCGGTTCTGTCGCGCCATCGGCCGGAGAGGCTGCAGCGGCCGGCTTCTCGGCCGTTTGCGAGGCCGGATTCTGTAGCCAGGAAGGCTGTAGCAGCAAGGCGATGAGAAAGAAATTCATCTGGCGATAGGATGTGGCAGCGGGAACTTTCAGTCTAGCGCATACTCCGTTTCGGCAGTCTGGCCAAACCGGTTAAACTAGCAGGAGTGACCGCCAATCCGACGCCCCTTCGTCCCAATGGAGACCGGGAAACGGGCCTGCTCGAAGCGCAAGGCGCACGCCCGGCGCTGGCGGGGTTTTTCGTCTGTGGCTTGCTCCTCTCTTTCCTAGGCGCGATCGTGCCCGCCTGGGGTTACCACTACACCGAGCAATACATCCAGGTCGGCAACTACTTCCTTGCTTTCAACGGCGGTCTCTTTCTCTCCAATCGCCTCGCCGAATGGCTGCTCTTGCGCGCCGGCATCCGCTGGACGCTGATCGGTTCCTGCGCCGTGTCGTGCCTCGCAATGCTGTGGCTGGCCTGGTTCTCACCGCCACACGCTTCGCTCTGGAGGATGCTGGGGCTGTTCTTTCTCGGGATCGGCGCGGGTCTTTTACAGGCCGCCATTTTTCAGGCGATCGCTCCGATCTACCGCCACGACCGGGCCGCTACGGTCAACATCGCGGGAATCTTCTTCGGGCTCGGATGCCTGTCCACAGCACTGCTCGTCGCCGGAACCTACTATGTCTATACGGTGCCCAGCATTCTGTTGTTTCTGGCCATAGTGCCGGGGTTTTTCGCCGCCGCCTACGGGCGAACCACGTATGACGCGCCGGTCATAAAGGCGCCGAGCCCAAGCCAGCTTCTCGCCGACTTCCGAAGTCCCCTGGCGATCCAGTTTGGAGTTTTGTTGCTCCTTCAGTTCGCCAATGAATGGTCGGTCGCCGGATGGCTTGCGTTGTTCGTCACCCAGCGCCTCGGCATCAATCCATCTACTTCGCTGTTCTACCTCGCACTGTATTGGGGCGCGCTGCTCGTCGGCCGCATCGTCGCCCAGCGGATTCTGACCAACGCGGGCCACGCCCGCATCCTCATCATCGGCATCAGCGCAGCAGTTCTCGGGTGCACCATCCTGTCCCTTACCGACAACCGCTTTGGCATCATCAGCGGAATCCTGTTCCTCGGGGCAGGCTTCGCCCCGGTGTATCCGTTGATTGTCGAACAAATCGGAGACAAGTTTCCTTACTACGACCCGGTGTTCTATCACGGCATATTCTCCTTAGCCTTTGTGGGCGCCCTTCTGGCCCCGGCAGGACTCGGCTATCTTGCTGCATGGCAAGGAGTTCGCTGGATTATGTTGTTTCCGCTCGTCGGTAGTTCCATCGTGTTTTTCCTCCTCCTGGTGCGCTTGGTAGAGTCCCGGCTCACCCGCCGCGTGGTGTAAGACATTCTTCCTAGGGGAAGGTCAACAGTACGACAATACTCAAAGGCCTATTGCTTAGGACTACAGGAAACGTATAATTTAACTACCAATGAATTCTGCTCTGACCTCCCTAATCCGCGGGGAGCTCCTCAACCATGAGGGCGTCAAACGGCTATCACCCGTTCGGCGTTTTACGAGCTTGCTGACATCGGAAACCGCTCCTGAGTGTCTGTATTTCCTCGATTCGGGCTTCGTCAAGATCGTCCGGCGCGGGGAAGACGCGAAAGAAGTGATTGTCAGTATCATCGGCCCTGGGGAACTGTTTGCGGAGCATGCAATAGAACGGATACCACGACCGTTTACAGCGGAAGTAATCCAAGATGCAGTTATCTATGAGATACCAAGGGACGTGTTTCTAACCTTCTGCCAGAAGCATCCGGATGTTTGGCGGATGTTATGGGAGTTGGCGGTTACGCGCCAGTTGGAACTCGAACAGAAAGTGTCTCTACTGTGCCTCCAGGATGTGGAGTATCGCATTCTGTACTATCTGGCGCAGTTGGCGCATCCGTTTGGACCTCCCATCAATGAAGCTGCAGAGTACAGCATTCCGTTGTCGCAAAGCGAGCTTGCGTCATTGATCGGGGCCACGCGGGAAACGACATCCACCACGCTGAATTCACTCTCCAGGCAAGGCCTCCTCAAGCTGGGCCGCCGTCTGGTGATGGTGAATTCTCAGGAGAGCGTACGCGCCGCAGCCAAGGTGAGAGCAGCCAAGGCCGCCACGAGCGTACCGCAAGTCTGAGCGAAGCTTCCGGCGCAAAGGAGACGCCGGGACTCAGCGTTTCGGATGAGAAGAAGGACGTATGGGTTCCGGCTGCTCCTCACGGGGAGACGAGGAGAGCATCTGGAAAAAAAGGCCCAGAACCAGGAATCCAACGATTGCCGCACTGATTAACATATCCCACCACCTGTTGTCTGAAGCGTAGAAGACTTTGTCTTCTTGTATCTGCATCTAAGAGAGCCGCACGCTTGTTCTTGACGACGCACGCGAAAACTTTTTCGTTGCGTTTGTTGATGACGGCGGGCGGCTTTCTTATTCCTTTGCATGTCCCTTGAACTGTGTTACGTTTTCGACATGCGATTGGATTTCGCCTTCGGCAAGACCGGACTGCCTGTGGACTTGCCTCCCGGCCCTCAATACAAAGTTCTCGAAGCCCGCGGCGCAGCGCCGCTCCCTGACTACGCCTCGGCGCTCGTCGCCGCCATCGAAAACCCCGTCGGCTGCCCGCCCCTGCGCGAGATGGCGAAAGGCAAGAAGAGCGCGGCGATCTCGGTTTGCGACATCACCCGCCCCGCGCCCAATAAACTGACGTTGCCTCCGATCCTGCGCGTGCTCGCGGAGGCCGGCGTCCCCAAGTCCGAAACTCGCATCCTCATCGCCACCGGCTTGCACCGGCCTGCCACGGACGCTGAGATCCAGGACATTGTCGGCCCGGAAATCGCCGCGCAGTATCCGGTCCTGAATCATGATGCCCGCGCCTTCGACGAACACCGCCATCTGGGCAGCACCAAATCCGGCATCCCCGTCTACATCGACGAACGCTTTGTATCCGCGGACCTCCACATCACTCTCGGCTTCATCGAGCCGCACCTGATGCTCGGCTTTTCGGGCGGACGCAAACTGATTGCCCCGGGCCTCGCAGCGCAGGAAACCATCAAGGTCATCCATAGCCCCAAGTACATGCGCAACGCGAGATCGATCGAGGGCTCCATCGAGAACAACCCCTTGCATCATGAGTTGCTCGAAATCGCATCGATGGCGCGGCATGATTTCATGCTCGACGTCGCGCTCGCCCGCGACCGCAGCATCGCCGGCGTTTTCGCTGGCGGCCCGGTGCAAGCCCATCGCAAGGGAGTGCAGTTCGTCTCGAACCAACTCCTCGAATTGCTCGACGAGCCGGTGGACGCGGTCATCACCACCGCCGCCGGATATCCGCTCGATCTGACGTTCTATCAGACGGTCAAGGGCATCACCGCCGCGCAGCATATTCTGAAGCCTGGTGGACGCATTCTCGTCTTCGCCGCCTGTTCCGAAGGCGCCGGCGCACCCGAGTTCCAGGAACTGCTCAAAGGCTTCGGCTCGTACCAGGGCTTTCTCGATGCCATCCGCGATCGCGAAGTGATCGTCGATCAATGGCAGTTGGAGAAGCTGGCGCTCGTCGGCATCCAGTTCGAGGTGCTGTTTTACGTGCCCGGACTCCCGCCGGAATTCCACGCGAGCTTCGGCCCGAATCTCTTTGCCACGCCTGAGTCGGCCATTGCGGAACTGCTGAAACGCGCCGGTCAAAAAGCCTCGATCGCGGTCATTCCGGAGGGGCCCTATGTACTGGCAAAAATTCAGGAGCCGGCGCTGGTATCCTGATGTCCATGTCCCCTCAAGACGCTCAAGTCATTCTGCAATACACCGTTGGTGTTGCCCGTCGCGAACAGGCAACCACGGCCAAGACGATTGCTTCCGCCAACCCCGAAGGTCTCGCGTACAAGCCTTCGGATAAATGCATGTCCGGCGCCGACCTCGTGTGGCATATCGCCTCCGCCGAGGTGGCGATCCTCAGCGGCGCAGCCTGTGGCGAATTCAATTTCTCGCGCGATCGCCCCGCAAACACAGAAACTCCCGCACAGATCGCGGCTTGGTACACCGAAAACGCCAGCGCCGCTCTGGACCGCTGCGCCGCCCTGAATGGCGACGATGCCGCCAAAGTCCTCGACTTCATGGGAGTGTTCCAGCAGCCTGCCGTTGGGTTTGTGACCATGGCGATGAACCATTCCATCCATCATCGCGGCCAGCTTTCTTCGTACCTGCGCCCGATGGGCGGCAAGGTTCCGTCCATCTACGGCCCGAGCGGCGACGAAAACCCGTTCGAAAAGAAGTAGCATGCAAACCGCGGGGCTCGTTTTACAGCGGGCCCCGTATCGTGGTCCCCGGATAGTAGTGACGCAAAATCCCCTGCGCATCGCTTCCCTGCCTCGCCAACTCCATGGCGCCCGCCTGGCAAAGTCCCCGCTGATGCGTCCCAACGTTCGCTGATGGCTTGCGCCTGCAGTACGCGCACTCCACGGCGAAATACGGATAACCGTCGCGATTCGCAACGCCTGCCTGCCGCTTGCCCTGGCAGGAACCCGAGTACATCGCAGCCACCACACGGCCTTCATAATCCAGGACGAGTCCACGCGTCTTTTCGGCGGCCTTGCGCGCCGGATGTGTCGGCGCGAGAAGGCCCTTGATGTGCTGGCAATGCGTGGTGTCGCAGAAGGCGCGATGGGCGTGACGCCCCTTGGGCGCCGCGGCGTAGTAGGATCGCGCCGCGATGGCCTGGGCTTCGAACGCGGCCGCTGGAGCATCCGCTGGAAGCTCAGACGCCGCCACCGACGCCACCGCTGTTTCGAGGTCCATCGTGATCAATGCCGTCAGCCCCGGTTGTATGCGCAGCGTTCCTTCAAACTCCCGCCGGATCTTGCCGGGAATCGAAAGCGCGAACGCGCCAGTGGCCTCGCATCCAGGTTCCACGCGCATGCTCTTCGAACCTTCGAGCTTCGTGGCGCGGCCGGCGCAAACCACTGTCAACGCCGACGCAGGTCCAACGGGCGCCACCTCGATCTCGGTGGGATGAAAGAGCCCGAACACGCTGATCACCACCGTCGCGGTCATGAGGCGCCTAAGACCCCGCGCAATCGTCGAGCCGCTACAGCGCCCGGAACCCCATGTTCCCGCACCAGCGCTACTACGCGAGGTTCCTCTGCGGGCCAAAGGGCTATCGCCAAACCATCCCCCGGCATCCGCTTCACATGCTCGCAAGGCGCCGTGCCAGTCTTTGCGGCAACGCCGGCCCCGACGGCCTTGGCGGTGCCTTGCGACGCACACAACCGCAACCCCTCGCGAATCGCCGCATGCCGGATCTGCAGATAGGCGCGGATCAATTCGAGCGGCGCGACACGCCACTCGCGGCCCATTCCATAACGGGCTTCGACGCTATCAGGCGGGGCGGTTAGACCGTATTCGGCAGCCGTCAGCAACATCTGCCGGTGCGGAACCCGCAGGGAAATCTCCTCGAAATACCGGTTGCACGAGAGCGCGATTCCGCGGACCAGATCGACATCTCCATGCGGCGCGATGCCATCCCGGCAACCGTTGCACCGCAACGTGGGGAACTTGTCGCCATGCGACGCGCCATACGCAAGCGCCGTGAATGGCTTCACCAGCGAACCCGGAAGGATCGCCGGCGGCCAACTCGTGGAGCCCGCTGTCGCGCCGCTGCGGACGTCGAAGCGCAGGGCGTCAAACGCAGTCGTGTTTCCCGCGGAGAAAGCCGCGATGCTACTCGCCAGAAAGCTGCGTCTCGTACACATCGTCACGACGGGCGTCTGCGGTACACCACGACCTGGCGAACCATCGCGCCATCGTCCTTGGTTTCCATGGACACCGAATCTACGCGGCCTAGAATCCGGCCGATCCCCGCGAGGTTTTCGGAAAACAACATGGGCGCGCGCGCGTCGCCGGTTGGGATCTGCGGCGTGTCGATCAAACGCATCATCCGCGCGTAGTTCGCGTTTTCGGCGCCGTGCCGGTATCCGGCAATCGACGCGCCGCTCGCCGTAACCCCGCCTCTTTTCGCCGCGACGCGATCGGCCAGCGCGGCGGAATTCGCAAGCAGCAGGACTTTGCCGTCGATCCACACCTGCATCGGCGCAAGGCCGGACAATTCCCAAACAGCGGCGCCGCGGCGATTCCACGTCAGCGTCCCCGTGGTCCACGCCTGCTGCGCGGATGCGAGCACCGCATTCTTCACGGCGTTCTCGTCCCAATTCTTCGAACCCAGCAGCAACAAGGCGGAATCCACTCCGACGAACACGCCATCGGCCGCCATCCGCGAGGCGCCGACTTTGGCGATCGCCTCCACGCGTGCTGCGGCCAACGTCGCGACCGGCAGCGCGCTGCCGCCTGCATCGGACGGCAAGCCAGGCTCCTCGACGTCTACCCGCTGATCGAGGTCCTGCTCGCTGCCCGCTGTCTCATATGAGGACTCGCCTGGCGCACGTTCCTCGAGCGGATTTACAGCTGCGCCCCTCACGGCGCGCGGAACCACCATCGCCTGCAGCAGCGCTTCTACCTCAGTGCGTTCGGGCTTCGCCCAGGCCTGATAAAATCCGGCATCGGCCGGAACCACCCGCGCCAACTGCCCTACGCCCGCTTCATCCACGGGCCCGGCAGCGGCCTCGGCGCGGAGCAGCACACGCCGCTCGGTCCACTCGCCCTGCGTGAATGTCAAATCCGAAACCGACGCCACGTACTGCTTCAAATCCGTGATGTTCTGTTGAATCCAATACGACCGGAAGTGGGGCGTGCGAACGGTGCGTTCGAGGTTCACCACCAGCCGCAAATCGGGAACTCCAGGCGCGGCGGCGCCCGTCGCCGCCGAATACCAGCGCTCGCCCTTCATCGCGAGCCGCCCCTGCTGGCCGGCGAGCAACTGCAGCGAACCCGCCACCAGATCTTCGCGCGTGCCGGCAATCAGGAGGTCGCCTGCAGCCACTGCAAACGCAACCGTTCCATCGCCCGTGGACTTCACGTAATAGGTCTGTCCGCCCGCGTTCCGCGCCTGGAACTTGCTCTTGCCCTGCATCAACAGATTGTCCGCAAGTCGCGCCGCAGGCAATCGCGTCGCGTACAGAATCTCGAGTTTGCCGATGTCGTACACCGCCACTGCGGACTCTCCACCCGCGATGTTTTCGAGCAGCAGCGCATTGGGATTCACGCCAATGCCATCCGCGTACGCTTTCTGCAATTCTTCGAGCCGCAGCGCCAGCTTGGACCGCACATAGCTCTGATAGGTCCCGCTGCCAAGCCACGTCTTCTTTTCCGCGGACGCGTTCCAGTCCGCCAGCAGCGAGCCCAGATTCTTCGCCTCGACACACAGCAGCGCGTTCGCCGGCAGGATCTCCGCAAAGGCCTTGCGAGGAGCAACCGCCTGCGCGCCAAGCCACACGGCCACCGGCAACACAGCCACAGCCGCCGCCATCCCAATCGCTCTCCGAATTCTCATTGCGCACCTCCGCGCCGGGGCAGCGCCGCGAGTCTCGGCCGCACCACTCGATCCTGATCGTAATGTTCCTGGAACACCGGCATTCGCTGTTCATTCAGGCGCTGCAACTCGAACGCCGAACGGGCCAGTTCCGCCAGCCTCCTCGCGCCTGGAGCATGCGCCTCCACCAACCGCCTCGCGGCCTCGGTAGCTTCGCTGTTGCGGCCCATCCGCAAGTACGCGTCCACGATCGCGGGCAGGTCCTGCGTCTCCGCGCGATTCGCATTCAAGATGCCGGCCGCTGCCTGAAAACGTCTCGAAGCGATCGCGGATTGGAACGCCCCACGCCGCGCCGCGCTATCCGCGGGCCGCGCCGCCAGCATGCCAAGCTGCAGCCGGTACTTCACGTTGACATCCTTCGTTTGGCTCGCAGCCAGCTTGCGGAGCTCCACCGAATAAGGTGAGGCCGACGCCTGCTGCTCGGTCACCGCCGCCTGTGCCGAGAGCAGATTCAGTTCGGGCTCGGGTGTCTGCAGCGCGGCGCCCTTGATCGCGCGAATCGCGAGCGCGGCGTCACACCGGATCGCATACGGCGCATCGGAAGATTCCGCGACCGCTTTCATCTGCGCCTCGTTGCCGCTGACACGCGCGAGCAGCAGCTTCGCCTTCGCGTCCCATGGCCGGGCTTTGGCGAGCGATTCGAGAAATTCCTTCGCCTCTTGTGGGCGTCCTTGCTGCAGCAACAAATCGCCCGCGAGATCCGTCACCGTGAACGGCTCACCCACCGTGTTGTTCATGCGCCGCAACAGTTCCATGGCCGCCGGGACATTGCCCTGCTGCAACCGGATCTTCGCGAGACCCAAAAACACGCCGGCTGAGTATCGATAATTGCTCAACTCGCGTGTGTAGCCGAACTCGAGCAGCATCGCCGCGGTCTTTTCATCCAGACCCGGCGTTGCCGCAATCTGTTCCAAAGTCTCGAGCGCGACCGCTCCTGCGGAAGCCGTATCGAGCTTGCCCTGCGCTGCCGCCACGCGAATCGCCAATTCGTCGAACCGCTGGCTCAGCACCGCCCGGACCTCCGCCGGTACGTTCTGCAAAGCCGGCGCCGCACTTGCGAAATCGCCGCGATCCACAAAGTCGCCGGCCTGTTCCGCTCGCCACTTTGCCGCTTCAGCCACGGCCTGCTGCCGCGCTTCGCCGAGGCTCGATTGCACCTTGCGGTCCGCCGCCTGCACCGCCACCGCGATCACCGTCGTACGTTGCGCTGGGGTCAGCCAGTTGGCGTCAAACAGCGCCGAAAGCACTTCTAAAGGCTCTCGCGCGGCGTTCACGATATCGAGCATCCACGCCAGGTCGCCGCCGAGCGAATGCAACATCGCGTCAGCTTCATAGCCGCCGCTCCGCCGGAGGTATTGCCGCAACGCGCGATCCACCTCCGCGTGCAGAGGCTCGATCATTTTCGCAACCGCGAGATCTTCGAGCACCCCTTGCAGGTTCACGCGCTCATTGGTCAACGCCGCGCGCCACGCCGCCAGGGCTTCATCCCGCTGCCCCGCCGCATGCATCGCGAGCGCGGACTTCCGCATCGCCTCGGCCAGCTGCGGCTGCAATTGCAGCGCGTATTCATACTCCGTCCGCGCCTTGGCGAACTCGCCGCGTTCGAAGTAAAAATCGCCCAGTTGCACGTACAGCCTCGCCGTCGCCGGCGAACTCTCGAGGTCCGCCACCGCGAACTCCTCGGCGCCCGGAACGTTCTCGCCGTACCGCGCCGCATAGTAAAACCAGTCCTTCCCGGTCAGTTGGAGATCGCGATCCGGCTTGCGCGCGAGTTGTTCGCCGATCACCTGCGTGCCGAGCGCGGCCTCGAAACTCTGCTTCACCAGCGAATCTTTGCCGCCTGCGCCGAGGTACACGCCCGCAAGCGCCGTGTAGGCCGAAGTCCACACCGGCGGCCTGCCTTTGCCTCGTCCCGCGAGGATCGCGAAGGTGTCCGCGGGCTTCGCCGCAAACACGCTAGCCGTAGCCAGCGCATCCCGTAATGAGGCCGAAACTTTCGGATCCCCTGCGAGCGCCGCTGCCTGCCCCTGCTGCTGGCGTACCATCAGAATCCCATAGCGGCTCAATTGCTCACCGCCGAGACCTCGATTGACCGCAAGCTGAGCCAGCACTCGCATCTCGCCCGCTGTATTGCCTGCATCGTTGAATGCCCGCGCCGCTTCGCCAAGAACTGCGTCTGCGTGTTCCCCGGCGCGCACCGGATTCCTGCCAAGGGCCTCGAGTTGCTGCCCGAGTTCATCGAACCGGCCGCGATCCCGCTGCAAGTTGACGAGTTCGAAATAGTTATCGCCCTTCACCGTCCCCGCAAGGATCGCCGCCTCGACATCCTTCAACCCGGCCGCCTGTGCAATCGCCAAACTGCGCGGCGCGGTCCGGATCGCCGCCGCAAACGCGGACTTCTCTTTCGGCGTGTAATACTGCGGCACAACCGTTCCTACCGCGCCCTCTAGAGAAGCATTCGATAGAGGCGGCGCCTGCCGCAGCCGCAGTGCAATCGTCGCCTGCAATTCAGGGGTCGCCTTGGGGGCCAGCTCTTTCGCCGCCGCCACCAGGTTCCAGTCGAGGAACCGCCGCGCCGCGAGCGTGTAGTACGCCGCGTTCTCGGGTTGATTGTCCACATACGCCTGTCGGACGGCCGCTATTGCTTGATCGGTGCGGCCAGCCCGAAGATGTTGTTCCCCGACTTTCTCGAGCCACGCCGGATCGTGATAGCTGAGATCCCAAATCTTCTGATAACTCTTCAAGGCGTCTTCAAACCGCAGCGAACGCTCTTCAATTCTCGCCCGCGCGATCATCAAATCCGTGCGATCGGGCCGGATCGCCGTGGCCTTCGCGAGCGATGCCAGAGATCCATCGAGGTCGTTGAATTCGGCCTGCAGCCGCGACAGCACGAGAGGCCACCGGTAATCCTTCGGCGAATCGCTGGTCGCCTTCGTGTAGAAACCCGTCAGTTTCGCCTGCATGCCGTTCGCAGCCGAAAACCGGGCCGCCTCGCGCGCCAGCGAATCGTCTTCCGGAAAGCGGTTCACCAGCTCGATGTACTGATCCACCGCGCCGTTGAAGTCCTTCTGTCTCGCAAGCACCGGAATCAAATTGCGCCGCAAGCTATCCACCGGCTGATTCGCCGCCCGCAGCGTCGTGATCGCGTTGGCGTAAAACGTGCGCAATCCGGCGTCGTCATTCTGCCGTGCGTAATAGTCGGCGCCAACCGCCAGATAATCCGGACGCGCAGGTTCCGCCTGCAGCAAATGGTCAATCAGCGGCTTGGCCGCCGCGTAGTCGCCTGCCTCGATCGCCTTACGCGCGGCCTCGAACCGGAACGAGGAGGGCAGCGAACCCTTGGCGCGCGACGCCGCTTCGAGAAGAATGGCCACAGCTCTCTTCGAATCTTTGCTCCGGGAATGGAAATTGACCGCCGTGCGGATCACTCCCATCGAAACCGGATTCTGCCGGTAAGCTTCCTCGACGATCTGTTTTGCGCCGGCCGCATCGTTGCGAGCCTCGAGAAAACGCATCAGCTGCAGACGCGCCCGCAACTGCTCCATCGCATCCGGCGCCAGTTCCACGCGGCGTTCCATCGCACGCCGCTCGATCGCAGGCATCGCATTGAGCGACGCCGCAGTTTCCGCTCTCGCCAGCACGTCGCGATTCGACGTGCGCGAAACCACGCCGGTCAAATACTGTTCCAGATCCGCGCGGCGGCTCTGGCTTTCCAGCAGCGCGATCCGCAGGTCGATCGCCTTCGCATCTTCCGCTGCCGAGCCTCGCGCCGCAATCAACCTGTCAATCGAATCCTTCAAATCCCGGCGCCGAGCGAGCCGCAACAACCGGGTTTTCGATTTCTCGCCATCGTCGGCCAAGGCGCCTCGCAGATACTCATCCACCGCCTTGCCATAGTCCCGCTGATTCTCGCGAATCGCCCCGGACTCATACGCGCCCATTGCATTGTCGCCCAGCTTCCTGCGTCCGGCATCGATCGTACGAAGCGCATCGTCGAACTGGAAATAGTCCCAATACAAGGTCGCCGTTTCGAGCACCCCATCGGCCTTGCCCGGCTCGATCGACGGAATCTTTTCCCAATAAGGCTTGGCGTTCGCGAACCGTTCGCGATCCGCCTGCATCTCGCCCAGGCGTGTCAGCACTCCGCTATCGCGAGGCGACGCCTTTGCGAGATTTTGCTCGATATTCGACGCCACATCCGGCTGGTTCAACGAACGGTGCAGCATCGCCGCCCGGGCGTCGAGGTTCGCATCGGCGGGGAACACAGCCGCCATCGCCTTCATCGGCGCTGCCGCCGACTCGTACCGCGTTCGCCAGATCTCGCCTTCGGCAAGCAACTGGCTCGCCACCGGATTCTCCTCCGGTTTCGCATTCAAGGCGCGAATGGCGTCGAGTTCGGCCTGCAGCCGGTTGGTGCGGGACAGGAGCTGAAAGAACCGCGACCGCAAATCATCGGCTTCAAACCAGTGCTGCCGCAGCAGGCGCTCGTAGGCGGCGGAATCTTCCGTGCCGCGCGACTGATAGGCCGTTAGCAGATTGCGCACAAACGTCAGATTGTGCGGGAACCGCTGGCTCGCGTACAGGTTCAACTGCAGCGTGACCGCATTGCCCACGCCGCTGCTCGCCACGAGATCGCGGAAATAGCTCTCGAGCGCCGTGCCCGAAAACGTCTTCGTAACATCGCGCGTCAAGGCTTCGAACTGCGCGAATTGCTTGCGCCGCAAATACCAGCGCGCGAGCTTGTTGCTCCAGGTATCGTCTTTGAACTTCTGGAGCGCCTGGCGGTAAACTGCTTCCTCTTCGGCGCCGAGTTTGTTCTGCTCGAGGAACGCCGCGAAGCGCTCGTAGAGCCCCGGATCATTGCCATTTCGGTCGATTTCCTGCTTGTAGACCGTGAGGGCCTGCGGCAGCCGTTTCAGCGCCACGAGGCGCGCGACATAGCGGTCGAGCGCACGGACATAATCGGGCTGCCGCACCGCGGTCCCCGATCCCACCGGCATGCCCTTCGCCGCTGTGGCGAGTTCCTTCAGAATCGCGTCGTAAGAGGCGAGTTCGTCGTTCACCTGGTTGGTCGCGGCGAACGCATCTGCCATGAGGAACGTTACGCTCACGCGCTGCTGCGAAGCCGGAAACGCCTGCAAAAACCGACGTCCCGCGCGAATCACGCCTTGCCGGTCGCCGTACGTCGCATAAGTCTGAATCAGCTTGCCGGACAGACGTCCGCGCGCCTCGGCATTGGGAAAACGCTTGGCAAGCAGGTCCACGAGTTCGGACGCCTTCACCCGATGAAAGTACGCGCGAGCGGCCTGGTTCTGTTGATCGTATTTCCATGCCACGCCTTCTGAATTGAGCACCAGCGACAGCACGCCGTTGAGATACCCGGGCCCCTGATCCATCGTCGCGATATCGCGATACAGCGCCAGTTCCCCCGCGCCGAACTGAATCGGCTGATCCGGCATGTCGAGCAGCAATCGCGCCAGCTCCGCGATGCCCCGTTCGTTGTCGAGCCCAAACAGCGCGTGATAGCTGCGCGCCGCCTCGTCCGGCATCGCCGACTGTTCGAACAACCGGCCGAGCGTCAACCACTCCTTCGCAGTCCAGTTCTTCTTGCGGCCGCGCAATTCGAACAGCGTCCGCCGGGCGCCAGTCACATTGTTCAACCGTATCTGCAAATGGAAGATCTTGGCCGACGCCGCGAGATCCTCTGGCTTCTGCGACGCCTGCTGCTGCAGCCTCCCCAGCAATTCGCGATCCTTACCCGCGCCGGTGATGTCGAAGTACCGGGCAAGCGTCGAGCCGGGCCATTCCGGATCGAACGCCTGCTCCCAGATTTCCGCCGCGCGGCGCGTGTTGCCGCGCGCGAACTCGATGTCGGCCATCGCCCGAGCCGCATATTCGCGATCTTCGGGGAACGCGGCTCGATACACATCGATCACTTCCTGCGACGCCCCAAACTCCTTGCGGTCGTTCAGAAAGTCGAGCGCCTTCGCGTACACGGCCGTCTCTTTGGGATACCGCTTCACCCACGTCTTGTATTGTTCGACGGCGAGCGCGGGTTCGAGCGCCTGGTCATGGATCAACTGGATCGACCGCGCATAAGCTGCCTGCGTCGCCGCGGCATTGAGCGCCGCCTGTTCCTCGCGGGGCTGCAACCGCCGGTGATAGTAATCGGCGAGCGCGATGTTCGCCATAGCCTTGTCGGCGGCCGTTTCGACGTACTTCTTCCAGTCGGCTTCGGCCGCGGCGAAATCCAATTGCGACTCGGCTTCGAGCGCCCGCAGTGAATACAGATCGGCCTCGGCAGGCGCGGCCTGAATCAACTTACCCAGTTCCGCACGTGTTTCCGCGGGTGGCCTGCGCACCGCAACCGAACCCGACGGCAACGCCACGGACTTGAAAAACACCGCGTCAAACTTGCTCTGCGCCTCCACGTCCTGCAGCCAACGCGTGAGATTCCCTTGCGCGCCAATCGCGGCGACAAGCAAAAGTGCGGCGCCTGCGATGGAGTAACTACGGAATGACTTCAAGAGCCACCTCCTGGCTGCCAATGTTGTGCGCGAAATCCTCGGCGGTCACGGTCAATGAATACTTGCCAGCCGGCAGATGCGACGGAATCGTCATCACCCCGGTGTTCGATTTGTCATCCGAGCTCCATCGCAGAAACACCGGTTCGGCCCCGCGCATCCTCGCCGCGATCGTACGCGTGGACGCCGACGCGCTCACTTGCATTCGCATCTGCTCTCCAGCCTTATATCGCGCCTTGTCGAGCTTCACCCGCACCACCGGAGTCTGGCTCGCAATCACAAAACTCTTGGTCTCGCGATACACGCGGCCCGCCTTGTCTTTCAGCAGCAATTGCACCTTATAAGTCCCGTCCTGCATGTCCTGCGGCGCGAGGAACCTCGTCTGCCAGGTCTCTTCGGCTTCGAGGTACCGCAACTGCTTCACCAGCCCAAACGGGAACATCGCCACCACGCTGCGAATCGACGCGTCGGTCTTGATGCGCAGCACCGGGTCGCCGGGGCGGATCAACCGCGGCCGCAGCAGCGCTCGCGGCGCCGCGAGAAACGACGTGTACGGCGTCACGAACTTGTACTTGCGCGACAGGCGGATGATCTCGTCGATCGACGCCGTATCTTCGCCTTCGCGCTCGATCTTTTCGAGCAGCGCATCTACACGGGCCTTCGCCCAGGTGCGGGGAAGATAGGAATTCTCAACGTTCTGCCCCGGTAGGCCAAGGGAGGCCCTCGCCAAAACATTCTTGCCCTCGCGTGTTCCGGCCATCGAGAACTCCGCGCGATTCGCCGTCGCCTTGTATTGGCCTACCCACGCCGGATTCGAACCTGGAAACGCCGTGTCCTGCAGCGGGTAAACCATATCGGCAGGAACCGACGAAGTGAGCCGCAAGCCGTCCACTGGACGCACGCCAATCTTCGACAAAAACGAATTCAGCTTGAACTCGATCGGCTCCGTGGACCGCACCCACTCGAACACCCCGTTGTTCCGCGCCAGCATTCGCAGCAGCGGCAGGTTGGCGTCGTCACCGACGCCGAACACGTACACCCGAGGCTTGACCGCGCTCTGCCGCCACTTGGAAGCAAACGCCTCCGCGAGCTTGCCCGTATGGATCGCCCCACGCGTCGCGCCGCCGTCGCCGAGCACCACCAGGTAGCTGTCGCCCGTCCCGCCGGCCTGCGCCAAGCCAGCCTCGAGCGCTGCTTGCAGGTTCGTACCGCCGCGCAATCGGAGAGATTTTACGAACGCGAGCGCCTTATCGGCCTGGTCCGGCGAACCCTCCACCGGGCCACTCGCCGAAAACGCCGTCACCGTTTCGTTGAAGACCAGAACGTTGAATTTGTCTTTCGCGCTCAGCTTCCGCACCAGCGCCTCGAGCGCCTGATAGCTTCGTTCCAGCTTTTCCCACTGCATAGATAAGGAAGCGTCGAACAATGCGATCACCGTGCGGGGCGCCGATGCGGACGCGGCCTCCTTCGCAGGCATAGCCAGCAAACCCTGCGCTTCGAAGAATCCCGGTTCCGCTGCCGATTCCTTGTATGCTGCGACCTCGAGTCCGTCGCCCTTTGAGGCGTCGAGTGCGTATTGCAGCGTGAAATCTTCATTCAATGCGACGTTTCGGCCTTCGTACTTGCCAATCACCCGATTCGCCGAACGCTCGGAAATCTGTAGCGGAAAGCTCTTGCTGGTCACTTGAAAATTGCGCAATTTATGTTGCGTCCGAAACTCGACCGTGATCGAGAACCGCGACGCCGTCTGCGCCTTGTACACCGCCGGCCGCAGCGGAATCGCAAAGTATCCCTGCAGATTTTCGACCTGCACCCGCTCCTGGTATTCGATCTCCAGCCGCTTGTTGCCGTAGCCCGGAATCGGCACGACTTTCGCCATGAACACGGACCCGCGCCGCGCTTCGTCCTCGCCGCGCTCGCCCTGCTGCAACAAACCCGGATCGATCGCTTGCGCGCGAATCTCGTTGTACAGTTCTTCTGCGCGTTTGCGCTCGAGAATCACGCCGGGGATGCGCGTCACGTCGTCCCAAACCGCAAAATCGGAAATCGCCGCGCGAGAAGGCAGCGCGAACATATATGTGCCTTCCATCACGGCGCCCGTACGGTTTTGAAAGACCTGCCGCACGCTCACCTTCGCATGCCCGTTGACGATCACCACCTGGATCGCCATTTCATCGAGCCCCAAAATCGTTGGATCCGGCTCCTGTTTATCGCCCGGTAAAATCACGCCGACGTCGGCCCATCCAAGGGCCGCCACAGCCAAACAACCAATCAGTAGACGCATTAGCGCACCAAAACCCGTTCTTCCACTTTCACCAAACCGTTATCGGTACCCACGAACACAATTCCCTTTTGCACGGCAATGGCCGTGACGTTCAACGATGGAAGCCCTTCAGTCACCCAGTTCCACCGGCCTGAATTTCGATTCCATACCGCGAGTCCCTTGCCGAGGCTTCCCGCATACGCAGCCGTCGCGGTAATCGCCATCGCGTTGGGATTCACCTCAAACCCTCGCACATCCGGCTGCGTCAGATCGGCGAACGTCTTCCACGATCCGTCCGCTTCAAACGACATCACACCCGCGCCGTACGTACCCACGAGACAGGCCGAACCGGAACCGGCAATCGCGGTGATCCAATTGTGGCGCAGCGCCGAATTCGCAGTCGTGAAACTCGCCTTCACCACGCCGCCTTCCAAAGTCGACAGCCCGCCGAGAGTGCCGGCGAGCAGCCGCTCCTGGCAGGAACCAAGCGCATAGACGTGGTTGTTGACCAACCCGTGAAATGCGTAAATGCTCGACGTTTGACCGCCTTCGACGAACGTCACGCCTGCCGGAGTCGCAACCGTCAACGCGCCACCCGGCCGAAGCAAGACGTCCGTCGTATGGTTCGCAATCAGCCCATCGGCCTTATGCATCACGCGCCGGACGGCCGCGCTCGAATCCAGAAACGCCAGCCCGTTGCCGGTCGCCACAATCGAACGCCGGTTCGCCGGATCATGGACAATCCGGTTCACGCAAAAAATCGTGTCGTCCTCAACATGTTTGGCTCGCCCACCTTCGAGGACGTCGAGACCGCGGTCGAAATACCCGACCCACAGCCGTCCCGCTTCGTCAGGCGCGAGCGCCGCGATGTTGCCGTCGGCCAGCACAGCCTCGTCGGCGCGCAGCACTTCTTTGTCGCCCGAAAGCAGCCTTGACGGCATCAGCACAAACTCACGCCCACCGGCGCGAAACACCTTACGAACCTCACCGGAAGAACCGCCCGTAGCTGCTTCCCTACGCATTGGCCGCGCGTTACGCACCTCCAGCGGGATCTCCAGCAGCCCGTCTTCCAGCGTCCCGGCAAGCAGTTTGCCTCCCGCCCGCGAAAGGCTTCGCACAAAGAATCCCGCGGCCAGCTCACGCTTGAACCGCCCGCCTTCGAACTCCGCGATCCCCATCGGCGTTGCCGCCCAAACACGCGGACCGTCTACTTCGATCCACAGAATCCGCTTGTCCGGCGTTGGCGACGCCTCCTGCACCTGGCCGCCGGCGTAGTGAAACAAACCCTCGTCGAGCGTCCCGATCCACAGATCCGCCTCGTCGCTCCCTGCCACGAATGCAACCTTGCGAGCCTTCAATTGCTCATGAAACGGACCGATGCCGCGAGCGTCGTGCACCAGCAGGCCGGCCCGCTCCGTCCCGAGCAACACCCGGCCATTCGACAGCACATGCAACGACAACAGCTTCTGATTGCGAATCGCCACATGCCGCCAGGACTTGCCGTCGTACGCGAGATACCCGGCGCCGGCTGTGCCGACAAACAACTCTGGCTGCTTGCTCTCGAACGAATTCCCTGCCCGCAGGCATAGCAACGGCGTCGAAGGCAGTTCAAAACCCGAGCGATAACGCGCCACCCGAACTCCATCGGCGTCGTATTCCGTCAACTCCGAGGAGCTCAGCAAAAACAAATGGTCCTGGAACACAGTCGCGTCCAGATATCCCGACGCCGCGCCTCCCATCCACTGAAATCCCTCTGGCGCATGACGGTCGATCGCCGCCGACGCGAACCGCACGGCGCCCCGCGCTTCGACGTCGCGTCCGGCCTGCTCTAATACGTTTGAAACATTTCGATATCCGGATGTCAGCCATGCCGCGGCGCCCAGAATGGCCACACCGCAGCCGGCGTAAACCATCCGCCGCCGATTTGCTGTTAGCATGAGTGTCTCCACCAGCGTTTCATATCGCTCCGGAGGGTGCAATCCATGGGCCAAGTCTCATCACGTGATGTCTTTATCGTTTCCGCAGTGCGCACGCCAATTGGCAGAGGACGGCCAGATGGAGCTCTCGCGCAAATTCGCCCTCTGGACTTACTAGCGCAAACTCTCGCCGAATCCGTTCAACGCGCCGGAGTTCCCAAAGAACTGGTTGAGGACATCGTTGTCGGCTGCGTCACGCCGGTCAAAGAACAGGGGTCGAACATCGGCCGCCTTGCCGCTCTCAAGGCCGGATTTCCCATCGAAACGCCGGGCACGCAGATCAACCGCTATTGCGGCTCCGGGCAGCAGGCCATCCACTTCGCGGCCCAGGCCATCGCAGCCGGAGACATGGAAATCGCCATAGGCGCGGGCGTGGAATGCATGAGCCGGGTTCCCATGGGTTCCGACGGCGGCATCGACGAGGAGACCCGCAGCGCGTTTCCGTACCCGCTGGTGCACCAGGGCTGGTCCGCGGAACTGCTTGCAGAAAAGTACAAGCTGGCCCGCAAGGACCTCGACGAGTTCGCCGCGAACTCCCACTGCCGCGCCGCGCAGGCGTCCAAGAGCGGCTGGACAAGACCCGAAATCATGCCCGTTGAAAGCAACGGCAAACTCGTGGAACTCGACGAGGGCGTCCGCCCATCCATCGACCCGGCCAAGATGGCGTCCCTGCCCACTGTTTTCAAGGCGAATGGCGTGGTCACTGCAGGCAACGCCAGCCAGATTTCCGATGGAGCGGCGGCCGTGGTGCTGGCCTCCCGCGAGAAGGCCGACCAGTTGGGTTTGAAGAAGCTGGCTCGCATCGTGACTCGAGTTGTGGTGGGTTCGGACCCCGAACTGATGCTCGACGGACCCATCGAAGCCACCCGGCGCGCGCTGCAGCGTGCGGAGCTGAAGATCGACGACATGCACGCCATCGAGATCAACGAAGCCTTCGCGAGCGTCGTGCTCGCCTGGGCGCGCGAACATCGGCCGCGGATGGAGCGGGTAAACATCCAGGGAGGCGCCATCGCCCACGGCCATCCCCTCGGCGCCACGGGAGCTATCCTGATGACCAAACTCGTCCACATCCTGCAGCGCACCGGCGGACGTTACGGCCTGCAGACCATGTGCGAAGGCTTCGGCATGGCGAACGCCACAATCATTGAACGGGTCAACTAATCCGAAAAAGCCAGCCGGCAGGGCTCAGTGAAAGTCGTGCGACCCCACCATCGCCTCGCCGAACCGTAGCGGACTCACCCGCGCCACCTTTACCGACGGCGCACCCTGGTTCTGCAGGATGCCTTCCATCAACAGATACGGCTCGCCCACCAGCACCATCCGGTTGCGCTCGAACAGGTCCGGATTCACGATTGCATTGGAAATCCCCGTCTCGTCTTCGAGGCTGAAGAACGCGAATCCTTTCGCGGTTTCCGGACGCTGCCGGCAGATCACGCAACCGGCTACGCGTATGATCGAACCGTGCTTTGCCTGTTTGACATCCGACGCGCGCAGCACGCCGAGTCCGTCGAGATCCGGTCTCCGCAGACCCATGGGATGGATGCCGACCGTGACGCCGGTGCCTTGAAAATCCGCGATGAGCCGTTCCTCGCGCGCCATTGCGGCGAGCGGCGAGGCAAGCGTCGCGGGCTCCAAAAACTCCAGCAGCGGACCCACCGGCTTCAGCGCGATTTCGCTTTGCCAGAGCGCGTCGCGGCGGTGCATGGGTTCGCTGCCGATCTGATTGAGCGCTCCGATTCGCGCCAGTTGCCGCAGTTCGTCCTTCTGCAACTCCGGCACGCGCCGCGTCAGATCCTGGACGCTCGTAAAGAGTCCCCGGTGCACGCGCTCGACCTCGATGGCCTCCGCCGTTTGCTTCCGCAAGCCTCGCACGTAATTGAAGCCGAGACGAAGCTGCTTGTTTTCGACCGTGCAGATTGCGGACGACTTCACGATGTCCACCGGCAGCACACGCAGGCCGTGGCGCTGCGAATCTTTGATCAGCGTCGCGGGTGCATAAAAACCCATCGGCTGATTGTTGAGCAGCGCGGCGGTGAAGGCTCCGAGGTAATGGCAACGCAGGTACGCGCTTGCATAAGCGAGCAGCGCGAAGCTCGCGGCATGCGATTCGGGAAATCCATACAACGCGAACGAAGTGATCGACTGGATGATCTTGTCCTGCGTTTCACCGAAGATTCCGTTTTCCGCCATGCCGCGGCGCAGCCGGACCTCGATATCCTTCATGCGTTTCTCGCTGCGCTTGAAGCCCATCGCCCGCCGCAATTCTTCCGCCTCGCCACCCGTGAAATTCGCCGCGATCATCGCCATGCGAAGGAGCTGTTCCTGAAACAGCGGAACCCCGAGTGTGCGCTTGAGAACCTCATCGAGCGACGGATGCAGCGATACCGGAGACTCGAGCCCCTGCCTGCGGCGCACAAACGGGTGGTACATCTTGCCCACGATCGGCCCCGGCCGGATGATCGCCACCTGCACCACGAGATCGTAGAATTTCTGCGGTTTCGTCAGCGGCAGCGAAGACATCTGCGCGCGGCTTTCCACCTGAAAGAGCCCGACCGTATCGGCCGTTTGCAGCGACTCGTAGACCTTCGGATCGTCGGGCGGCAGCTTCGATAGGTCGACCTCCTCGCCATAGGCGTCGCGAATGATGTGGATGGTCTCTTCGAGCGCCGCCATCATGCCGAGGCCCAACAGATCGACCTTGATGAGGCCGAGATCGGCGCAGTCCTCTTTATCCCACTGGATGATCACGCGGCCCGGCATGGTCGCGGGTTCGAGCGGCACGATGCAGTCGAGCGCGCCTTGGCAGATCACCATGCCTCCGCTGTGCTGGCCGAGGTGGCGCGGCAGGTCCTGAATGGCGCCGCAGAGTTCGATGAACTTGGCGATGCGGGGATTGCGCGGGTCGTACGACGCGGACTCGAACTGTTTTTTGACCGAATCGTCCTGCGGACCTTTCCATCCCCAGCGCGAGACCACGCTCGACAGCTTGTCGAGATCCTCGGTGGGGAAGCATAGCGCCTTGCCGACATCGCGCACGGCCGAGCGTCCGCGATAAGTGATGACGTTGGCGGTCATCGCGGCGCCGTGTTTGCCGTAGCGCTCGTAAACGTACTGTATGACGCTCTCGCGCTGGTCTCCGCTGGGCAGGTCGATGTCGATGTCGGGCCATTCGCCGCGCTCTTCGGAAAGAAAACGCTCGAATAACAGGTCCATGCCAACGGGGTCGACGGCGGTGATGCCGAGCGAATAACAGACCGCGCTGTTGGCGGCCGAACCGCGGCCTTGCGCGAGAATCCCGTTGCGCTTGCAGAACTGCATGATGTCCCAAACGATGAGGAAGTAGCCGCCGAGGCCGAGTTTCGCAATGAGCTTCAGTTCGCGCTCGACTTGCAGCCGCGCGCGATCGTAATAAGGTTGATAGCGCCAGCGGGCGCCTTCATCGGTGCGCCTGGCGAGGAACGAATCGATGGTTTCGCCGGGCGGCAGCGGGTAATGCGGGAATTCATAGCCGAGGTCCGCGAGCGTGAACGAAAGCCGGGCGGCGAGTTCGGTCGAGAAGTCCACGGCGCGGGGGATGTCCGCGAATAGCTTACGAATGTCTGCTGGGGATTTCAGGTGTCCCTCGTTGTTGGCGAGCAGCAGCCGGCCGGCTGCTTCGATGTTGGTCTTGTGGCGGACACAGGTGAGGACGTCCATCAACTCGCGTTCGCCGGGGGTCGCGTAGCGGACGCCGTTGGTGGCGAGGACTGGCAGCTTGTACTTCGCCGCGAGGTCGAGGACATGCTGGTTGCGGGCTTCCTGGTCGCGCAGATAGTGCCGCTGGACCTCCGCGATGACATTGCAAGGTCCGTAGATGTCGATGAGCTTCGCGGTGTCGTGATGGCCGCGTGTGAGGCAGATCATCCCCTCGGCGTATTCCCGGAATTCGGCTTCGCTGGCCTGCGCCTTGCCTTTTTCGGAGCGCAGCTTCATGGAGGAGATCAGACGGCAGAGGTTCTGATAGCCCGTGCGGTTTTCGGCGAGCAGGACGTAGCGTCCGCCTTCATCCGCGGCGGCGGTGATTTCCGCGCCAATGCTGGCCTTGACGCCGGCCTTTTTGGCGGCCATGTAGAAGCGCGGTGCGCCGCTCAGGTTGTCGGTGTCGATGAGCGCCATGGACGGCATGCCGAAGCGCACGCAGGCGTCCACGAGGTCCTCGGGGGCGGAGGCGCCTTCGAGAAAGCTGAAGGCCGACCGGCTATGCAGTTCAACGTACGGCATGCTAGGCCTTGTCGCACATGGGGACACTCCAGGAGTGTCCCCTCTGTCCCCGTTCTACCCCTTGGCCTATGTATGCTGCTTCTCATTGAGGTCCGTTGTTGAACGTGGTCTCAGCAACTTACAGGCCTGTCATCATTCGAATTGGGGACACTCCAGGAGTGTCCCCTCTGTCCCTGTTCTACCCCTTGGCCTAGGGATCTCAGTCGTACGACCCTTCCAGGAACCACTCCCGCTCTACCGTTGTAAACGCCCGGTATAGCCCGCCGTCATTCAGCCCCAAGTCCCACTCCTCGCGCGCCCAAGCCCCCGCTGGCGTGAACCACTCCCCCGACGCCTTCCATGGACCCGCGCACTCCACCACCGAACCATAAATCTGCTGTGCAAACACCCGCTTTGGACGCCCGTTCTCCGGCGCCAGCTCCACCCTCGCCCGCAGCGGAGGCCGGAAATACCGGAACGCCAGCCGGATCCCCATCGCGCGCCCGTCCGGATCTTCCGCCACGGCCATTGCAGGCGACGCCCGCATCGTCCATGCATCGCGCCGGTGCGTATTCAGCAACTCCGGCGAACCCACATTTTCGAGCCCCACCATCGTCCGGATCTTGCCCAGCGTCAACTCCAGCTTTTCCGGCTCCGGCGACGGCGGCGTGTACAGATCGTGCTGCACCACGCGAGGCTCCACCGGAACCACGCTCAACTCCGCGGCGCAAATTGCAGCCTGCGGAGGATGCGCCTCCAAATCCAGTTGCAGCAGCTTCAGCAGCACCTTCGCGTCATGCGTCGGAAACGGCAACTGCAGAATCCGCGAATGCGCGGTCTTGTTTTCAAGATCGAGTTGTAGCCGGACCTGTGTCGTCGCGCGCGACTGCGACCGCAAACGATCGCACAGTTCATGCAACAAACGGGACAACAAAAACAACAAAGGCTCGAGCAAAGTCAGCGGATGCTCCGTCTCGATCCGCTCGGTATAGCCGACTCCCTGCCCTTCCGGCTTCAACGGACGCCGCAACTCGCCCTTGGCAAGCTGCAGAAGCTTCAATCCATCTTTGCCGAGGCGTTCCAACACACCAGCCTCAGGCAGCGAACAAAACTCATCGAGCGTATGAATGCCCCAATGATCGAGCACCCGCAACGCTTCTTCGGCAACCGGCAGCACGCTCACCGGCAGCTTGCCGAGCATCCGGCGCTCAGCCCCGGCAGGAATCACCGTCACCCCAGGGATGCTGCGTGCGGCAAGCAACGCCGTATCCGGCTGCGCCGCGACCCCGATCTGGCCGAACAACCCGCGTTCCGACAGCCGCTTCGCGATTTCGCTCGCGATCTGCCCTGGACCACCCATTAACCGTTCGAGAGGCGCAATCGGCAGGATCACGGTACCCTCATCGGCAAATTCGACTTGCGGCGAAAAAAGCCGGGCCAGCCCGCCCAAAAGTGAGCCAGCCCGTTTTGCAGCGTCGGAGTCCACGCGCCCCACGAGAGTCTTTGCGCTTGACCCCTTGCTGCGATGCTGTTTTGGATCGAACAACGGCGACGAACAAGAGACAATACGCGGAATGTAAATACAGGCATACATGTTTCCCACCGGTTGAATGGCGAGCCGTTTGTATGAAAGTTCCGCAGGCCCGTTGCTGTTTTCGCTGTTCTTTCGCCTTGATCTATATTCGCCCTATTTTCGCCTTCGTGTCAAGACCTAATTTCGAGACAAAGGGTAGATGGCATATGCTGTAAGCTTGCCTTCCGCCGAAACCACTGCTCCGCCACCCATTAACTGGACCCACCGCATACGAGGATTCGCCATCCTCATCGCGGTCTATCTCTTCGTCCAGTTCATCATCCCCAAGCCGGCCTCCGTCTCCGTGCCCGGGTGGCGGCTCACCGGCATCTTCCTCGCCGCCATCGCCGGCTCCATCATCCGCCCGGTCCCGGGAGGCGCACTCGTCCTCATCGCCGTCACCCTCGCCGCCGCCGTGGGAGGACTCACCCCCAAGCAGGCCCTCGAAGGCTACGCCGACCCCACAGTCTGGCTCGTTCAAGCCGCCTTCTTCATCTCCCGCGCCCTCATCAATACCGGACTCGCCCGCCGCATCGCCCTCTTCTTCGTCCGCGTCTTCGGCAAAAGCTCCCTCGGCGTCTCGTACGCCCTAACGCTATCGGACGTTGTCCTCGCCCCCGCGATCCCTGCCAACGGCGCGCGCACTGGAGGCGTGATCCTTCCCATCGTGCGCTCCATCGCGGAACTCTACGGCTCCTCGCCCGGCGCCACCGCGTCGATCCTCGGCTGCTTCCTCTTCACCGCCGTCTATCAGGGCATCTGCGTCAGCGCGGCGATGTTCTACACCGGCCAGGCGAGCAATCCGCTCGCGGCGCAAATGGCGAAAACCGTCGGCGTCAACATCACCATCTCGAGTTGGTTTCTTGCAGGACTCGTCCCCGGCGCGCTGTCGATTCTGATCGTGCCGTGGATCGCCATGAAGCTGAATCCCCCCGATGTGATCCATACTCCCAAAGCTTCGGAATTCGCCCGCGGGGAACTCGTGAAAATGGGCCGGCTGAGCCGCAACGAAATCATTCTCGCGGTGGTATTTTTCGGCGTCTGCTGGTTCTGGGTCGACGGCCGCATCGATGTCACGGTAACCGCGCTCAGCGGCGCGATGCTGCTGCTTGTCGCAGGCGTAGTCGACTGGCGGGACGTACTGCAGGAAGAGACGGGCTGGGACATTTTTCTCTGGTACGGAGGCATGCTGCGCCTCGGCCGCGCGCTGGGCGATACAGGCGTCCCCACGGAATTCGCCAAAAACGTCGGCGCCTTCTTCGGCGACGCGACCTGGCCCGTGCTGTTCGTACTCGCCTTACTGATCTATTTTTACGCGCACTACGCCTTCGCGTCGATTACAGCCCACATGCTCGCCATGTACATTCCGTTCGTCAGCGTGCTGATCGCCAAGGGCGCACCTCCCGGACTGGTGGCGTATGCGTTCGCGCTCTTCACCAATTTTTCCGCCGGCCTCACCAACTATGGAACGACGCCGTCGCCGATGTTCTTTGCGCACGGCTACGTACCGCTCAAGACCTGGTGGCAAGTAGGTTTTGCCTGCTCGATCGCAAACCTGCTCATTTGGGGAACTTTCGGATTCGGCTGGTGGAAAGTGCTTGCAATCTGGTAGATCGTGCGCGTCTACCGTCTGGTCCGGGAAGCCCTCACTTTGACTTCGAGCTCCATGAGCGCGGCCACCACCGCCGTCGAAGTCGAGGCGTACTCACTGCCGCTTCCCAACATCGCTTCCGCAGTTGCCGCCGCACCGCGGTTCGCCCGGCTCACGATATCGGCGGCAGCGGAATGAAAACGGCTGTGCAGCGACTTTGCATGCTGAAACTCAGGCAACGATTCATAGCGTTTTCCTGCGCCATACAGCCATTGACCTAGAGTACATCCGTTGTCGATCCCAACGATCCTGGGCTGCAGCGATCCATCGGGATTCTCCAGATACCGTGACAATTTCATCTTCCAATCGCTGTGGGCCCGAATCGCTTCCTTGAAGTCCATCGATCAACTCATCCTCCCACTTTTCACATCGGAAGAAATCGGGTTTCCAAGAGTTCAGAACGAAGTTGCAGTCACATCCGAGCGCACAAAGCGATGCTTGCCAGCGCTGGTGAGCGGAATCGATTCCGTTTCGCGAACCTCGACCTTTATCGGATTGCCGCCGTCGAGCGTCCGCAGATGGCCGGCCACGCTTCGAATCGCTTTTTCGCGCTCCTCCGCGTCGCCGTTCGCCGCCACCACCCAGAGAGTGATCGCATCGGGCGCGGTCTGGTGGAACTGAAACGTCGCGATCCCCCGTGAGCCGTACATCAGGTGTGTGAAGTACTCACCATGCACAACGCGGCCGCTCGGCATCCGGAAATTGTCGCTCACCCGGCCGATCTTCAGTTCCATGAGTGGAAAATGGTTGCCGCAGGTGCACTGTTGCCCGGCCGGCGCGAGCTCGCCGCAATCCTCGTTGCGATAGCGGATGAAGGGCATCGCGTAGTTGCGCAGCGAGGTCAGCAGAAGCGGCCGAGGTTCGCCGGAGCCGGCGCCAGCTGCAACGCTGCCATCCTCTTCCGCGATCACAAAATCCGCTTGGATATGCATGCGGCCATGCGGGCATTCCGCGGCGATGTTCTGCACCTCGCTCGAACCATAACAGTCGTACACATGGCACTGAAACACCCGTTCGATCACTGCCCGCTGCTGTGGATACAGCTTTTCCGCCGTCGTGAAAACCCCTTTTAAAACAGGCAGTTTACGGCCGCTCGCTTCCACGTGGGAGGCAAAGCGCGCCACTGTCGAGGCGTAGCCCATCGCGAGTGTGGCGCCGATCGACGGCCATTTGTCGATCCAGGCGTTCATCTCTTCGGGGCCGGAATGAAAGGGATCAAGGAGGTACATACGCCGCAACCGCTGCCGGATTTCGAATTCCAAGGGGCGCATCGCGTACAACTGGTCGTTGCCGCCCCAGAAGAACGCGATCATCTCGCCGGGCCGCCAGCCGCATTGCAGAAAGTTGCGATAATCGCCGGCCCTTGAATCGTCCATGTACGACGCCTCGCGGAAAAAGCTCAGCGGCACGCCCGTGGATCCGCCGCTGTGATGCGGCCGCAGCGTCGCGCGATCGACATCCTCACGTATGAGATCCTGCTGGCGTTCGCGAATGATGTCCTTGGTGAGCGCCGGCAGCCGCCCGAGATCGGCGAGGCTTTGAAAATCCGCGCTTGTGATGCGAAGGGAGCGGAACAGTTCGCGGTAATAAGGGACCTTGGCCTCGGCGTGGGAGAGCAGTTGGCGCAGCATCCGCACCTGCATGCGAACCACTTCCTCCGGCGGCAGGAACGGCGTCCCTTTGATTTGCTCGAGGCGTTCGAGGCTCCGGCCCTTCCTGAGTTTTTCCGCAACCGAAAGCAGGAACCGGCCAATGATGGGAGCGCTGCTCATGCGTAAATGAAACGTTCCATCTCAAGGTATCAAAGCAGTGTCCTTCGCCGCGGCGGCACGGCCAAGTTTCTTCAACAACCCCACGAGCTTCGACCTTTCCTTCGCCGAAAGCACGCCGGCCGCCTCTTCGAGTGCTCGAGCATGGGCTGCAAATACCGGCTCGATCAGTTCCCGCCCCTTCGCCGTGAGTTCCACCAGACGCACCCGGCGATCGTCCGGATGGTCGTTGCGCTTGACGAACCCCTTGTTTTCCAACCGGTCGACCGCCACGCTGATCGAGCCCGGCGTCAGATTCACTTTAGGACCGATCGTGTTCACCGGCAACGTACCCTTGTGCAGCAAGACCTCGAGCACCCGGAAATCCGATGGACCCAGGCCGCAGCCTTCCAGACTGGCTTCAGCTACTGCCGACATGGACCGGAAGGCCTTCATCAACACCAGCCATACGTGGACTCCCGACGTTTTTTTCAAATCTCCGGTTTCGTGTTCCATGCTCCCGTTTCTATTGACATCAACATGATTGACACAAATGCCGCTTGACATCAAGCAAACGGGGATCGTGCCAGAATGGGGAAGAGTGCCGCTGCCCCCGATCCTGTTGATGACGCACAGCCTCTTGGCCGGGGGAAGCGAACGGCAAGCCTGCGAAATGGCGATCGCCCTGCACAAGCGAGGCTGGCCTGTTCACTATGGCTGCATCCGCGCCGAAGGCCCGTTTACGAGCCTGCTGCGCGACGCCGGAATTCCGCTCACGGAATTCGCCACTCCGTCGTTCGCTTCCGCTTTATACCCCCGCGCCGGGTGGCGATTCATGCGGTATCTCAGGCAAAACGGCATCCGCCTGGCGCATTCGTTTGATTCACCGTCGCGACTGATCGTCGTTCCATTCGGACGCCTTGCTGGGCTCCCTGCGGTCCTCTCCAGTCACCGCGGATCGATCACTTTTTTCGCCAACGACTCCAAAATGCGCCATGCGATTCATTGGACGAATGCCTGGTCGCACGCCATTGTCGCCAACTGCAAGGCCATGCAGCAGGAACTTCTGGCGGGCGACAACCGCGTGCCGCCCGGCAAGGTCCATCTCACCTACAACGGCATCGATCCGGAACTCTACAAACCAGGCGCATCTACGGTACGCCCTGCGTACCTCGCGCCCGATGACGTGGTGATCGGTTGCGTCGCCGGCTTGCGGCCAGAGAAGGACTTTCTCACGCTCATCGACGCCTTCGCGGAGGTACGCCAGGACCATCCGGAAACCCGCCTGCTCCTGGTGGGAAGCGGCAGCGATCGCGGCCGCCTCGCCAGCCGCATCGCGGAACTGCAAATCGCGAGCGTAGCCCATCTGGAACCCGAAACCCGCGATGTCCAGAGTTGGCTCCGCTGCCTGAACATCTTCGTCCTGCCTTCTCTCACCGAAGCGTTTTCCAACTCGCTGATGGAAGCGATGAGCACCGGCTGCATTTGCATCGCCTCGAGCGTCGGCGGCAACCCGGAACTCATCGAACGCGGCAAAACCGGACTCCTTTTTGAAGCCGGCAACGCCAACGATCTCGCGGCCCAGCTTCGCGCGATCCTAAGCAACCGCGCTCGAGCCGCGGATTACGCGAGCGCAGCCCGGGTCAAAATCATCGAACAGTTTTCGATCGAAGCCGCCACCGGCCGCCTCGAAGCCATCTACAAACAACGCCTCGGCCTGCCGGCCTAATGCTTTGACTGCTGGTGCTGCCGCCGCCGCAGCCAGCTTTCGAACACGAAGATGTACCAGAGCGGATTTGAAACCTGATCTTTGGACTGGTCGAGGTACCGGCGAACCGCCGCCGCGTCGATCCAGCCTTCGCGTGCGGCGACGGAGTCCCGCAGCAGTTCCTCATAGTGGCCGCGCCACTTGCCCGCAAGCCAGCGTCCCACCGGAATGTTGAAGCCGCGCTTCTTGCCGGTCGCCACGCGTTCGCCGATCCGCCGTTTCGCGATCTCGCGCAACACTGCCTTCAGCACGCCGCCGCGCAGGCGAACGTCATACGGCAGCGACTGCGCGAAGTTCCACAATTCGGTGTCGAGAAACGGCGCCCGCGCCTCGAGAGCATAGTACATGGCGCCGCCATCCACTTTAGTCATGTATTCGCCCGTAAACCGGTGTTCGCGGCGGTAGACGATGAATTCCGCGAGGATGCGTTTCGCCGCCTCCACACTCATCGGATGCGCCCGTTCCGCAACGCTTGCGCTGCGCAAACGGTCGCCAAACAGGCCGCGCTGCTGATAGTGCGGCAACCCGTCGTGGATGCGCGTGCTCGCGCCTAACCCTCCGGTTGCGTAGTCGAGAAAGTGCGCGACCCGCCGCGCCGTCGCGGGACCGCTCGTGCGCCGCTCGCCTTTCGGAGTCCAGAACCAGTGCAGCGGCAGCCGGTGCGCGAGTTGCTGCACCTGGTAGAAATTCTTGAACTCCGGATAGCCGAGAAAACAATCGTCGCCGCCGTCACCCGTCAGCAGCACCGTCGCCGAGGGCTTGATCGCCTTCGAAACCCGCAGCATTCCCAATGCGGAGGCGCACGGCAGCGGTTCGCCATAAGCGTCGATCAGGTCGCCGATATCCGGCTCGTCCTCGGAACTCATTTCCACAATCTGGTGCTCGATGCCCAGCTTCTGCGCCGTCGCCACCGCGTCCGGAGTCTCATCCCACGGATCGCCCGGCGTGCCTACCGTGAACGCCTTGATGTTGCCGCCGAGCTTGGCGATCGCCCAGCAGACGAGGCTCGAATCGACGCCTCCCGACAGGAGCGCGCCCACCGGAACATCTGCCTCGAGGCGCAGCTTCACGGCCTCGAGAAAGAGCCGTTCCGTTTCCGCCACCGCGTCCTCGAACCCGATCGCGCCGGAAGGCCGCGCCGTCGTTTCTTTCCAGTATTCGATCTGGCGCTTCAGCTTGCCGTCCTGAAACTCGAGCAGCGTCGCGGCTGGAACCTTGTGGACATTGCGATAAATCGCGTGCTCGTCGGTAATGAAACCGAACTCGAAGAAATCGGCGACGGCCTGCGGGTCGATCTCGTCCGCGAAACCAGCCGCAGCCAGGGCCCGCACCGTAGAGGCGAACGCGATCTGCGTGCCGCGAATCGCATAGACCAGCGGCTTGACGCCCAACCGGTCACGCAGCAGAAACAGTTTTCCAGCCTGATTGTCCCAGATGGCGATCGCGAACATGCCCCGCATCTTCGCCACCAGCTTGTCGATGCCCCAGGCCGTGTAGCCGTGGACGATTACTTCGGTGTCCGATTGGCTCTTGAACCGGAAGCCCAGCGCTTCGAGTTCCCGCCGCAAGTCGAGAAAATTGTAGACCGCGCCGTTGAATACGAGTCCAACCTGGCGATCCGGTGAGAGCATCGGCTGGCGGCCGAGTTCGGACAGGTCGAAGATCGAAAGCCTGCGATGGCCCAACGTCACCGCGCCGCCGCCCCACGTCTCGATGCCTTCCGCATCAGGACCGCGCCGGGCAAGGTCCGCGTTCATACGCGCCACGACCGTCTGCGTGTCTGAACCGCCTACCACCCCGGAGATCCCGCACATGTTTTGATCGTAACCCAACCGCACTGCAAGGCTAGAGGGTATCGGATGATGGATGAAGAGGAACTCCGCAAGATCGCTGCCGATAGGTCGCTGGCGGTTGCGGACTGTGTTCTCGAGCAAATCTAATGTCGACAACTGAAATGACTCCGGAACGGATCAGCCGGATTGAGCCTCTGATCCGGCCGTATGTGCGCCGCACCCCGGTGATTGAAGTCGATGGCGCCGACTTCGGACTCCCCGGCGTCGAGCTGGTCTGCAAACTCGAATTCCTCCAACACGCCGGATCGTTCAAGACGCGCGGCGCAATGACGAATCTGTTGACTCGCGAGGTTCCGGAGGCAGGCGTCGCCGCCGCTTCCGGCGGCAATCATGGAGCGGCCGTGGCATTTGCGGCCCAGCGCCTCGGCAAGCCCGCGACCATCTTCGTGCCCGGTGTTTGTTCGAAAGCCAAGATGGATCGGATCCTCAGCTACGGCGCGCATCTGGTGGTGAGTGGCGAACGTTATGACGACGCGCGGCAGGCGTGCGAGGAGTGGGCGGCGCGCTCGGGCGCGCTGCAACTCCATGCCTACGATCAGGTAGAGACGCTGCTTGGACAGGGAACGGTGGGGCTCGAATTCGAGCAGCAGGCGCCTCGTCTAGATGCGTTGCTGGTGGCTGTGGGGGGCGGCGGGTTGATCGGCGGAATCGCCCGCTGGTATGCGGGCCGAGTGAATCTGATCGGAGTGGAGCCTGAGGCGGCGCCGACGCTCGACTACGCGCTTCGGGCCGGGCATCCCATCAATGCGCCGGCAGGCGGTGTCGCTGTCGATTCGCTGGCGCCCAAACAAGTGGGAGCTTTGATGTTCCCACTGGCGCAGGCCTACGTGAGGCGCGTGGCGCTGGTGACCGACGAGGCCATTGAAGATGCACAACGGAGGTTGTGGGATGTGCTGCGCGTGGCGGCCGAGCCCGGCGGGGCCGCGGCGATGGCGGCCCTGTTGAGCGGACGCTTCAAGCCGGAGCCCGGGCAGCGTGTCGGCGTGCTGCTGTGCGGCGCCAACACGACAGCAGTCCAGTTCGGCGCCTGATGAGGCGTATTTCTACTTTTCCGTAAGCGAAAAGAGCTGGTTGCGGTTCGCGATAAACAACGCGCCATTCGCCGGAACCGGCGTCGAGTACACCGAACTGCCCATGTTCATTTCGGCGATCAGCTTCTTCTCTTTGCCGGCCTTGAGAACCACCACGTCGCCGTCTTCGTCGCCCAGATACACGTTGCCGTTGATCACCATCGGACTGCCCCAGACCGCCGCCAGCATGTCGTGAACCCAGTACGGCTTGCCGGTCTTGACATCGAGCGCATGCAGAAAGCCCGAGAAATCGGCGTAGTAGAGAATGCCTTCGTGAATCGCGCCCGTCGAAATCGAACGGCGGATCTTGTCGTAATGCCAGATCAGCCCATCTTTGGTGATATCGCCGCGCTTGGTGGCGTCGATCGCATAGAGATGGCCGACGCCTTCGCCGTGCTCCGGATCCTGGCCATTGGCAATGTAGATCTTGCCCTCGTAAAACACGGGCGTGCTGATCACCTCGTTGCGGGTTTTCGGCCACACAGAGTCCTTGGGGTTCATGTCGAACTCCCACAGCTTCTTGCCCGTCGCCGCTTCATAGCCGCGCACCCAGCCGTCGCCTTCGCCCATCACCACCTGCAGCACGTCGCCAGCCTTGCCAACCGCGGGCGAGGACCACTGTCCATGCAGAATCCGGTTGCCGACGTTGTTCTGCTCCCAAATCACTTTACCCGTCTTCTTATTCACCGCGATGATGGCCGGCGCCTTCGGAGACGGTATGTTGACGTGGCTCTCGTCCTGCCCGTTCGAGGTGCTGAGAAACAGCATGTCGCCCCACGAGGTCACGGACGAGTTCGACATGTTGTGCGGAGACGAGCCGAGTTCCTCCATCATGTCGAGCTTCCAGATCACCTTCGCGCCGCCATTCCCATCGCCCTTTGCGTCGAGACACATCAGCTCGCAGCGGTTGTTGACGTAATAGACGACATCGCCTTCCACCATCGGCGAGGAACACACGCCCTGAAACGGCCAATCGTTCACGCGGCCGGCCGGAAGTTTCGCGTTCGCCTGCTGCCATAGAAACTGTCCATCCGATTCGCGGAAGCACATCAGTACGCCCCGGTCGCCGCCTTCTTTCGGATTGCGGAGCCCTTCGTTGTTGGTGCCCACATACACGCGTCCGCCCGCGACCACAGGATTTCCATAGGTCTGCGAACCGAGCGTGGCCACCCATTTGACGTTCTTCTTGGTGGCGACGTCCCAACTGGTCGGCAAACCGGCCATGGAGGAAACCATGTTGCGGTCCGGCGTGCCGCCCCACATCGGCCAGTCCTTGGTTGCGGGATCGGAAGCGGAAACCAGCAGGGTGACGCCGAGTGCGGCGAGGAGGCCAGCGAAGATCTTGAGCTTCATGATTATGGTTCTTTTCTAGCTTAGCGAATCAAACGGCAGCAAAGGCCGCGGTTCGGTATCTAATGAGACGGCGGGCGTACCGGTTTGGTTATGCTCCGGCGGCGCCGGTTCCCGCAGCAGCACCCGGCGCAATTCCTCGAAATCCACCGGCTTCGCCACAAACGCATTCATCCCCGCCTCGCGGCATCGCTCCCGGTCGCTGGCGAGGACGCTCGCCGTCAACGCCACAACCTGCGTCGAAATCCCAGCCTCGCGGATCCGCCTTGTAGCCTCGTACCCATCCAGTTCCGGCATGTGGCAATCCATCAGAATCGCGTCGTACACACCTGCGATGGCCTGTTCCACTGCTTCGCGCCCATTCCGCGCCACGACCACATGACAGCCCAAACGCTCCAGCATGGCCCGTGCGACCCGTTGGTTCACCACGTTGTCTTCAGCGAGCAGTATGCGCAATTGCAGAGGCTTTGGCGGAGCGGCCGCCGGCCTTGCGCGACCCGGCCAGGCGCGCGGCGCTGGCCGCACGGGCAGATCCACGCGGAACTCCGTCCCCTCGCCCTTCCGGCTCTCTACCGAAATCCGGCCGTTCATCAAACCCACCAGCTTCTTCGAAATCGCAAGCCCCAGCCCGGTGCCGCCAAACTCGCGCGTGGTGGAATTGTCGGCCTGGATGAACCGCTCGAACAACTGGCGCTGCCGCGAAGGCTCGATGCCGATTCCCGTATCGCGTACTCGAATCGCCACCCACAATTCCTCGCCAACCGGCAAACCGATCCCGTTGTTCGCAACTTCCTTCGAAAACGCCACCAGAACCTTGACCGAACCCACCGCCGTAAACTTCACCGCATTCCCCACCAGGTTCGCCAGCACCTGCCGGATACGCAGCGAATCGCCCCAGATCGCTTCCGGCGCCTCTGCGTCCACTTCCGCCGCGACCTCCACGCCTTTCGCGGCGGCCTGTTCGCGGAACAGCGACGTCACCTGTTCGACAATCTCGCGTAGCGAAACCGGCGCTTCTTCGAGACTGATCCCTCCCGATTCGATTTTGGCGAAATCCAGAATATCGTCCAGGATATTTCGCAGCGTCAACGCCGACGCGTCGAGCGTTTCCATCTTCTCGCGCACCCCATCGGGCAGTTTGCCAGCCTCGCCGAGAATCAGAGACGACATCCCGATTACGCCGTTGAGCGGCGTCCGGATCTCGTGACTTACCGTGGCCAAAAACTCACTCTTCGCCACGGCCGCCTGCTCGGCGAGCGCCATTGCCCTACGCAGATCCGCTTCCGTCCGGCTCGCCTCTGTGATGTCGCGCAATAAGTACGCCCGCCCGATCGGCCCGCTGCCTGTGAGGATCGGCGACGCGCGAACCTCCAGGTCCACGGGCACGCCAGCCGACTCCGTATGGACGGCGGTAACCGCACCCCATTTGGGAACCCCGATTCCGAGCTTGGCGAGCATTTCGGAGACTGGACGCCCCTTCCACTCCCGCTCCTCCCCTGCCTGCAGCAGTCGCGCGGCCGAAGGATTGAGGTCCACCACGCGGCCGGTCGCATCCGTCACAACCAGGCCGTCCTGCATCGAATCCACCACGCGGTCGCGCGCGATCGGAGTCAACGTGAATTGCGATTCCTTGCTCAATACGAACAAATACGCAAGCGTACAGACGGCCATCGAAAGCCCCGCGATGCTGATTCTGCGCGTCCACCCCTCGCCTTGCTGCGCGGTCTGCACCACCGAGCCCATCAACGGCAGAATAATCAACCCGATCAGCGCGCCGCATTGCATCGAATGCACCCGGTTGCGCGACACCGACCAGCCCTGCGCCAGCAGCGTCGCGCCTACGAGGGCCCCTCCGTATCCAAACGCGTACTCGATGCCCGCGAGTGGGCCATATCGGGGCCACGCGAACGACACCGGAGGTCCGGCTTCAAAGCGATACCCGGTGACCAGCAGGTTGGTGGCCCATTTGATCGCAACAATCGCGGCGGGATACGTCAGCAGGAACCGCAGGGTCCCCGCGCCAAGCGGCCGGCTCACGCCCGCCTGCTGCACGGCCAGAGGCAGCACCATGGCGCTGGCGTACAAGCCCGCGCTGGCCGTCAGTTCGTAGCCGGTGATGGCGACCGCTGCAGAACCAGCGCTCCGCATCATGACGCCGCCAAGGTTCCACACAGCCGCCATCGCCGCAATCCACAACGTGAGACCCATGCGCGGTTCGCGCCGCAATTGCCAGTAATACCGCATCGCGACGAGGCACGCGAAAAAACCGAGGATGTTGGGAATGAGGTACTGGAAGGCTTCGAGGATGAAGAAAGAATGAAACACCGTGAAAGTCCTGAACGGCAGCACGGAGGTTGCGATTAAGTTAAAATGCTATCCCATTCCCCGCGGCATCCGCTGCACCGCGTTGCGCCAGGAGGAAGTCTACACGGCTGGCCGTGTCGATTGCCGCAGTGTCCGCTGCAGCTGTTGAAAGTCGATCGGCTTCGCCACAAAAGCATTCATGCCTGCCTCTTCGCAGCGCGCCCGGTCACTGTCGAGCACCGATGCAGTCAGCGCGATAATCGGCACGCGTATTCCCGATTCCCGAATGCTCCGCGTCGCCTCGTAACCATCGAGTTCCGGCATGTGGCAATCCATCAGAATCGAATCGTAGTGTCCAGTTCCGGCCTTCTCCACGGCTTCGCGGCCGTTGCGCGCCAGGTCGACCGCGCAGCCGAGCCGCAACAGCATCGCCGTCGCCACCAGTTGGTTTACCGGATTATCTTCCGCCAGCAGCACCCGCGCGCGAAGCGGTCCGTGCACCTCCATCGAAGAAGGCGCCGCGGCGATGGTCCGCTGAGGAGACGCGATCCGCATGGGCAATTCCATCGTGAACGTCGCGCCCTCTCCCGGCACGCTTTCCACGGTCAGTTGACCTTTCATCAGATCCACGAGCTTCTTCGAAATCGCCAGGCCGAGTCCCGCGCCCCCGTATCGCCGCGTCGTGGAAGTGTCCGCCTGTACAAAACGCTCGAAAAGATTCCTCTGTCTCGCTGGATCGATGCCGATTCCCGTATCTTTGACGCTCACCGTGATCCATGCATTGGTTTCGGTCTGGTCCAAATGAGATTCGACGCGCACCAGTATGAAGCCCTCCGTAGTGAACTTCACTGCGTTGCCGACCAGGTTCGCCAACACTTGCCGGATGCGCAGCGAGTCGCCGCGGACGGCGTCCGGCAAACCTTCGCCCACGCTAACGCGCAGGCTCACCTGCTTTCTTTCGGCCTGCTTCCGGAAAAGCGCCGTCACCTGTTCCACGATTTGAAGGATCGATAGAGGATTTTCTTCGAGACGCAGCGCGCCGTATTCGATTTTTGAAAAGTCGAGGATGTCATCGAGAATCCCCCGCAACGCCTGGGCGGAATTGTGCAGTGTTTCCATGCGATCGCGCAACGCCGGAGGCAGAGGTTCGTCGAGCACCAGACCCGAGATTCCCAGCACCCCGTTGAGCGGAGTCCGGATCTCGTGGCTCATCGTGGCGAGAAACTCGCTCTTCGCAACTGCGGCCTGTTCGGCCTGCGCCTTGGCTCTCCGCAGTTCCGTTTCCGCGCAGCAAGCCACCGTAATGTCGCGCAACAGGTATGCGTGCCCCATGGGCATGCCTTCGCTGATAATTGGGGTGACTCGTAATTCGAGATCCACCGAATGCAGGCGCAAGGAAACCACTTCGCCCTCTCTGGGAATCCGGAACCCGAGACCTTCGAGCAGGTTCACCGCCGGCTTGCCGAGCAGAGCGACATCGTCCCCGCCGCCGAGCAATCGCCGCGCCGACGGATTGGCGTCGACGATCTTGCCAGCGCGTCCGGCGACGATCAAGCCGTCCTGCATCGCATCCACCACAATGTCGCGAGCCACCGGAGTAATGACAAATTGAAGCTCCCATCGCAGCGCGTACAAGTAAGCGATCGCGCACAGAGCAATCAGGACGCCCGATACGCTGAACCGCCTGGTCCAGAGATGGCCGCTCTGCGAAACTTGCGCCATCCCGGTTATGAGCGGTAGGAGAATCAGGGCCAGCAAAACCAGGCACTGCTTCTTCTGAATCCGGACCTTCGAAATCGTGTAGCCATGGGCGAGAATCGTCGCCGCGACGAGCGCCGCGCAACAACTGATCGAATACTCCCATCCATTGAGCACTCCGCCGAGCGGCTTGATAAAGGATGTCGGGTCGCCCGCTTGATACGTGTATCCCGTCACCATCAGCGAAGTTCCCCACTTCGCCGACAACACGACCGCGGGATAAAGAAGGAGCACCCGCATCCAACTCGAACGAATCGGCTGTCCGACGCCGGCCTGATACACTGCGACCGGGACGACGAGCATACTACAGTAGATGGCCGCAAAAGACGTCAGTTCAAAACCCACGACAGCGACCCACTCGGCGCCCGCGATGCGTAGCAGGGTGGAGCCGAGGTTCCACAGGCCGCCAAGCCCCGTAAACCAAAGCGACAGTCCTGCCCTGGGGTCCTCGCGCAGTCTCTTGAAATAGCTCACAGCTACGATGCATGCCAACATCGAGAGGATGTTCGGCATGAGATACGGAACCGCATCTACTAAAACGATCGAGCTGGGCACAGACTAAACATCCCTATCGGCACGTTCTAGGAAAACTGAATAGGACTGTGTACACCCCTATGGCTACTCGTTCCGGCTACGCCGAGGCGATCAGGAACTCGCCTGAAACGGCGAAACGCTACAATTGAAACTACACATGACTGCCCGAGTTTTCGTCACACTCAAGACCTCTGTACTCGACCCCCAGGGCCAAACCATCCGCGCCGCGCTGCAAACCATGGGACATGCAACGATCCGCGACGTGCGCGCCGGAAAGTTCTTCGATGTCGTGCTCGAGGCCGCCGATCGCGGCGCGGCGGCCGCCGAACTCGATCAGATTTCCCGGGACATTCTCTCGAATCCGGTCATCGAAGAGTACCGGGTCGAACTCCTCGACTAACGCCACGAGACGCACCGGCTACATATTGGGCCGTTCGGCTTCGCTTCCAATCTTCGGGTGAAATTCGAACTTGGAAATTACAACTTCCCGCGATCCCTCGCCTGGATGATGGCCTCTCTTCAGCCATAGATTAATCCGTACGTTCTCTCCGCCGGGTATTGGAATATTCTTTGTGAACGTCTTCGAAGCAAGCGTCGATCCATTCGGCCCTGCAACCCGAAACTCAACGAGTTCCGGAAGCCAGGTGATCGAATATCTGTTAGGGGCCGCGCCATGGGGAACCGCAAATTTTGAGAGATTCCCGGGGACATCGGCTGGCTGGATTACAAACTGACCGTTCCATGGATTCGCCGGATCACCCCACCTGCTTACTTCTACATCGAGTTCCCGGTTCGCAAATTCGGGCTGATCCGACCATGTGAACATCCCCAACACCAGGTTTGGCGCGAGTCTACTGAGGTCAGACTCGACTGTGAATTCATAAGTTCCAAAGCCTAGGCTCTCCCGGCAAATCAGCTCGCCACAATAGTAGCCGCGATCCCGCTCCACCAGCCGGATCTTCAGCGCGCCGGGCGTAACTTCGACCGTTTCGCCGGTGAAATAGTTGGGGCCAGGACCCACGTGTTCGTGGTTACTATTCTTTACAAACCAGTCATAACCTGAAAAATGAACGACCCTCCGCGGAGCCTGGACGGATTGAAAGAGCGATGTAATTGCCCAGCCCATGGCCGCCACAACAATGACTACATGATTCAGCTTCATGTCGTCGAAACCTCGTCTAAAGCTGCAGCCGGAGCACTGAGGCGCCGGGTATCGTGGATTCCCGAAATCGAGCCGGCCGAAATTCCTTTCGTCCCGTCACCTTTCGGCTGCATCGCATCGAATTCCGCGAGCCGCAACCGGCGGTCTGTAACGTTCCGGTCGTATATTTCCAGCCCCAGGAGGTAGATCGCGAGGAGCGACAGCGCCCCGGTGAGCGTCTGGTGCAAGCCCACGGCAGAGGTGCTGGTTTCAACGCAAACTCCAACGGATTGAAGGAGAACTGCGCTTTGACTGAGAGACATGAGCCCCACGGTGAGGGACAGCAGTCTCAGGCGGCGGGTGGGCCCTCGCTTGATGAGAAGCAGAGCGCTGCCCGTGGCCAGCAGGTTGGCGGTAATCAGTGGTGAAATCATGTGTAGTTTATCGGGTCCTTCTGATTTTCATTATTGTTCGAACCGGCGTTTATGTATGTACTCGGACGGACCTAATCTTTTTTGGAATTACACTGACGCGAATATCCCCTTCCAGTACTAAGACTTGAGTGTTGCATTTGTTTACATCATTGAATTAGCGTTTTGGCTAAGTCTTGCCGGAACCGTGTCGCGACGCACACATTGATCTAATACAAACTGATAGGCCAACCCGTTTGTACTATTTAATAAATCTCGTCGACGGCCGATACTTTTAACATACGGAGTATTCTACTCCAGAGATACAAGACATATGACTCGACAGATACTAGAATTAGAGGCCCGTCTAAGAGAAGTTAGGGCCGAGAGAGACGATGCCCTAGGCGTCGTCAAAATGAAACATGCGGCAACCACCAAGAGCCACCAACTTGCTACAGCCGCCTTCCTTTTTGATTTCAGGACCCAGTCTAAGACATTGAGAAATCAGCCGTTCTACGACATCGAACAGTATTTGGAGTGGCTGGCCGAAGCCTCGGAATCTACAGCGTGCTACATCCAGAAGTACGCGACGAGCGAGGTTGCGGAACTCGCCTACGCTGAAATGCGACTATTAGTTGCAAATGACACGGCCTGCGCGATCAATCGAGATCTAACTCGCCTTCGCGGTCTCAATGTGCGTTCCGCTCGCGCATAGTAAATAACATTACTACATGAGTGTAATTAGCCGGTCATAAGTCATGGCGAAGTATAATACTTTACTTGATGACAAATGTTCAGCGAACAGTCACGATTCGGAAGCTGACACGATATTAGGTCAAATGGCGCACTTGAGTGCGCCATTTGACGCACCGACATAGAACAAATATCTACGGCGGATTATTCTGGACCTGTTTTTTTGAACTGTGCAATTCACGCGCTCGCCATTTTGGGTATTTTGGGGCTGCCGCTGGGTGTTAAGCCCCAGGCGCTTTGCACCCAGCGGACATATGCTAGCCGTGTTCGGTGGCCCGGTTGTGCCGATCTCACTTACAATAGCCCTATGTGCGGCATTGTAGGATACGTCGGCGATAAAAAAGCTACTCCCGTGATTGTCGATGGATTGCGGCGCTTGGAATACCGCGGTTACGACTCGGCGGGAGTCGCAGTGCTCGAAGGCGCAAACGGTTCGGCGAAACTCGCCGTCCGGCGCGCCTCCGGCAAACTCCGGAACCTCGAAGAAGTCATCCGGGCAAATCCGGTAGACGGAACCTATGGAATCGGCCATACGCGTTGGGCCACCCACGGCCGTCCCACCGAAGAAAACGCCCATCCCCACCGGGACGCCACCGGCGAAGTTGCCGTCATTCACAACGGCATCATTGAAAACTACCTCCAACTCAAGCACGAGTTGCAGAACGAAGGCGTCGTCTTCGTCACGGAAACCGACACTGAAGTCATTCCCCATCTCGTCGCACGCCATTTCAAAGGCAACCTTGAAGACGCCGCACGCACCGCGATCGGCAAATTGCAGGGCGTCTTCGCGATGGCCGTCATTTCCGTACGCGATCCGAACAAGATCATCGTCGCCCGCCAGGGCCCCCCGGTCGTCATCGGACTCGGGGACGGCGAATACTTCGTGGCCTCCGATGTCCCCGCGATCCTCAGCCACACCCGCGACGTCATCTTTCTCCATGATGGCGACATGGCCGTATTGACCCCGGCCGGAGTCAAACTCACCGACTTTTCCGGACGCACCATCAACCGCCCCATTTCCCGCATTCTGTGGGATCCGATCATGGCTGAGAAGGGCGGCTACAAGCACTTCATGCTCAAAGAGATCTTTGAGCAGCCGCGCGCCATACGCGACACCATGCTGGGGCGCATCGGCCAGGAAACCGGCCGTGTCTTTCTCGACGAAATGGAAATCGGCGAGAAGGATTTCAGCGAATTCGAGCAAGTCAAAATCATCGCCTGCGGCACCAGTTGGCACGCGGCGCTCGCGGCCAAGTTCATGCTGGAACGCCTCGCCCGCATCCCGGTCGAGGTGGACTACGGCAGCGAATTCCGCTACCGCGATCCCATCATTCCGGCGAAGACGCTCACGGTTGTGGTGTCCCAGTCCGGCGAAACCGCCGACACCATGGCCGCCTTGCGCGAGGCCAAGCATAAAGGCGCCAAAACGCTTTCCATCTGTAACGTCGTAGGCGCCATGATGACGCGGGAATCTCACGGCACGCTCATGACGCACGCCGGCCCGGAAATCGGCGTCGCCTCCACGAAAGCGTTTACCTGTCAGTTGACCGCCCTGTTCATTCTCGCCATGCACCTCGGCCAAGTCCGCAATAAGCTGAAGCCTGAGCAATCGCAGCAACTGATGCAGCAACTGATGCATTTGCCTGCGCAAATGGAAGAGATTCTGTCGAGGGATCCAGGCTACGACGAACTATCGAAGAAGCTCTTCCGCGCCACGGACTTCCTCTATCTGGGCCGCGGCATTCATTTCCCGATGGCTCTCGAAGGCGCGCTGAAGCTCAAGGAAATCTCCTACATTCACGCGGAAGGCTACCCGGCGGGCGAAATGAAGCATGGCCCCAACGCCTTGATCGACGGCAACCTGCCCGTTGTGGTCATCGCTACGCGCGATCCGAACGATCCCGAAAGCGTCGTACGTTACGAGAAGACACTCTCGAACATCCAGGAAGTCAAAGCGCGCGAAGGCATTGTAGTGGCCATCGCGTGCGAAGGCGACGAGGATATCCACAAGGTCGCCGAACACGTGATCACGGTTCCAGTCACGAGCGAACTCCTCCTGCCGATTCTCGAGGTCGTCCCTCTGCAGTTGATCGCCTATCACGTGGCCGTGCGCCGCGGCTGCGACGTGGACCAGCCCCGCAACCTCGCGAAAAGCGTGACGGTCGAGTAGCGGACCGGCGCTGGCCGGCCGCAGCTAAACTTTCTTCTCGGGGATCTTGAACGAAACGTAGGTGGCGGACGTGACGCCCATCAAACCCAGTAGAGTCCCCGAAAATTCGGGCATTACCAGCGTTGTGATCGTGTCGTAGATGAACATCCCCATCAGGATCATGGTAAAGATAACCATCTGCACGCGCCCGATTGCCGGACCATTGCGGTCACTGACGAGATCGGCCCAGAAGCCTTCCGTCTGGGGTGTCGCGAGAACCGCTGCCGCTTTGGGATCGTTCGCGTCGTTCTGGATCGCATTCTCTGCCTCGGCTTGCTTGTTTTTGTCGACCGTTGCGGCCGATAACGTTGTGCCGACGCTGATGCCCATCAACAGCAACACGCTGGGCTTCATTACGTCGTTGTTGTTCGTCACCTGCCAGATCCAAACCATGGACATGGCTACGATCAGGCTCCACAACAGCATTTGGGTGCGCGCCAAGCTGTAGGCCCGCTTCTGTGCGTCGCTGTCAATTTCGACATTGGCCAGGAATGTTTTCCACATTCTTGCCGACGCTCTGGCCATGGGTTGATTTTGCGGAGGAGCGGTTGCGGGTTTCGCTTTGGCGAGAGCGTCGTCGGCTGCCTTCTTCCGGGCATCGGCCTCGGCACTAACTTTCTTGAGCGCCTCTAGATCCGCATTTTCCGGAGGCGCGGCCAGCGCCGCTTTTGCTCTTTCCAGTTCCGCGGACGCGGCGTCGGCGTCAGCCTGCAGGCGTGTTAAATCGGGATTAGTTGGCCGGACCTCCTCTTCTCGCAGCAGTCCAGTGCGGGTCGCGACCCTGTAGAGCCAGAAAATGACATACACGAAGAACAGGCTCCAGAAGATCATCCACCAGAGATGAAGTCTCTGAACTTTGTAGTCTACGATGCGGGTCAAGAGCGGCGAATCGATCTTGCCCGCTGAAATCTTGATCCCGCGCTGTTCCCACGGTCTCCTGAGCACTCGCATCCAGACGTCTTTCGTGGCGATGGCTCCTGCGTCGGGAGAATCCCCCAACGCGCTGATCTGATTCGGCAGATTGAATACCAAATCTGTAAACTGCGGATCTCCAGGATTGGTGTCCCGAGTAGCTTTCAAGTTCGGCAAAGGACTCCCGTCGATCCACAACACGATATCCGCGGCGCCGACCGCGTTCACAGCGGGCGTTGCGACCTTGAGCCGAATCTGATCTCCCAGGCGCAGACGGCATTGGTCGTTGGCGCGAGCCGCCTCGAGGTTGGACGAACACACAAGGGGAGCGCCGGTGCGGGACACTGCGATTACTCCGGCCGGCTCGAATTCGATCGAACTCATCTGCGGGGTCCATGGCTCCTCACGGAGGGGAGCAACCGAGACCGCGTGATAGGCCGCGGACTGGAAATACTTCTTGATCTCGGCTGGCACTTCGGCCGGGATCTCGAGCCAAGCCTCCTTGGAACCCATTTTTGTTCCCAACATGAGTTGCGGCGCCTCCTCTCCGTCCACGAAGAGGACCAATCCGTGGCTCGTCCGCGGTGCTGTCTTGAACGTGAACTTGAACTTCTCACCGGGGCTTATTGCAAGCGGCTCGACCTTCTCGATTTCCAGACGCTCCGGGCCGAACTTGACCTTCGAATTCGACCTCCACGCAGGACCCGCAGCAGGCCCGATTGAAACGGGTAGCACCGCCGCGGCTTGAAACAGCGTATCCTTCGTATCCGCCGGGACTGTGAACACCGCTTCCCGCGCACCTTTTTCAAGTGGAAACACATATTCCTGCTTCGCCTTGCCGTCCACGTAAAGGACCACTCTCTGCGGTGTTTCAAGTGCGGCTTTGAATTTGATCGTGATCGTATCGCCCGGTCCGGCGTAGGCGGGCTGAACGCTTTCCACTTCCTGTCCCCACATTCCCGCCGCGATGGCGAGGACTGCTGCCACTATTCTCATTTGAAGGTCTCCCACTTGAAAAGCGAGAAATGCCGGAGTGGAGGGACAGTGCTTTTGAGAAGATTGGCTCTATCTCTGATATAGTGGGCGAACCGGGGCGGCCCCCCGCCCCGTCGCCTATATGAACAAGCCCACTTTGCTCCGCCTCTCGATGGCGGCCATCGCTGTCTTCGCCCTGACAGCCGCCTACACGAAAACCAGCACCAGCCAGACCATGTCCACCGCGGCCAAGGAACTGCTTCGCACCCTGACGCCGGAACAAAAGGCCAAGATCCAGTTCAAATTCGAAGACGAAGAGCGCTTCACCTGGGACTTCCGGCCCGTGCCCCGCAAAGGCCTCCCCGTGCGCGAAATGCAGGCGTTCCAGAAGCCGCTCGCCCACGCCCTTTTGTCCGCTTCGCTCAGCCAGCGCGGCTACATCAAAGCCGCCACCATCATGTCGATCGAAGATGTGCTCCGCATCGTTGAGAAGGATGACGGCGAGCGCCGCAACCCCGAAAAATACTTCTTTAGCATCTTCGGCGAACCCTCTGAAACCGGTTCCTGGGCCCTGCGCGTGGACGGCCATCACCTGAGCGTCAACTTCACCGTGGTAAATGGCAAGGTCGTCGCCGCCCCAACGTTCTTCGGCTCGAACCCGCATGAAGTCCGCGCCGTCGAAGCCCGCAAAGGCCTGCGCGTTCTCTCGCGCGAAGAGGACCTCGGCCGCGAACTCGTGACGTCCCTCAGCGACGATCAGCGCAAGATCGCCATCGTCAACGAGAAGGCGCCCAACGACATCATCACCGACAACAAGAAGACCGCGGTTTTGAAAGACCAGCCCCTCGGATTGCCTGCGTCCAAGCTCAACGCCAAGCAGAAAGCCATTCTCGATGAGATCGTAGGCGAGTACGCAAATAACGTGCCGCCGGATCTCGCATCAGAACGCCTGGACCTGTACAAGAAGATGTCGGGCCAGATCCACTTCGCCTGGGCCGGAGGCATCAACAAAGGCGACCTGCACTACTATCGCATCCAGACCCCGACGTTCCTGATCGAGTACGACAACACGCAGAATCAGGGCAACCACGTCCACTCGGTTTACCGGGATTTCAAAGCGGATTTCGGCCTCGACCTGCTGTCCATGCACAACGCTCAGTCACATCATTAGCTCCGCAGCGTGGGCAGATTCGTTAGCTGAGTGATACCCTGAGGGCATCATCGAGTCGAGGCGACAGTTTCTCTCTGTATTGGCGTCGGGCGCGCTTCTTCGAGCGGCCGAACGCAGGGTTTTTCCATCGGAGTTGAAGAAATTCGCAGATCCGGCAACTGAGTTTCCGGTCATCCGCCTCACCGATCCCGCGGCCGCGGATTGCCGTCTGCCCGCGGGATTCAATCGCTTCCTCGGCCGCCGCGGCAGTTTTGCCCTCTACGTTCGCGATCTCAAATCGGTCTGCCGCGTGGAAGCCAAAACAGGCGTCACCGCCGAGCTCGCCGAATCTCTGGAAATCGATCCCCGTTCGCTCACCATGACGCCGGATGAACGGTCGATCTACTGGCTCGAAGCGGGCGTCCGCGTGGTGCAATTCTCGGTCGCCACGGGCCGCAAGCGCACCGTGTACGAATGCCCGAAAGACTGGACTTTCGGCCAAGGCATGAGCGTGTCCGAAGACGGTTTGTTCATCGCTCTCGTGGAACGCAAGGAAGCGGCATCCCGCATCCGCCTGGTGGGAACCTTCAAGGGCAACGCGGCCACCGCTGTCGAAGCGCCGGACGCCGAGTTTCGCGATCCGGTAATCCGCCCGAAACGCGCGGGCTTCGTATATACGCGCGGCGCGGGCAAAGAACTTTGGCTCGGAAGCTTCGATGGTTCTCAGAACGTGAAAATGAAGATGCCGGTAGGGGATGTGCTGTCGCATCATTGGTCCGTTGATGGACGCACTGTGGACTACCTGCTAATTGCTTCAGGCGCCACGCTGCCCGCGATCCGCGAATGCCAGCCGGACACGAATGAAGACAGGCTCATCGCCCCAACCTCGAGGTTCGCGTCCTGCAGCCGCAATGCCGACGCCTCCGTATTCGTAGGCGCCAGCAGCAGTAAAGCCTCGCCCCACGTGCTGCTCTTGTTGCGAGCCACCAAGCGCGAATTCACTCTCGCGGAGCACAAAGCCAGCGATCCATCGATGGTCACGCCAGTCTTCTCGAACAACAGCCAGCGAATCTTCTTCCAGTCCGATCGCGAAGGCAAGTGGGCTATCTACTACATGCAGGTCGAAAAGCTGGTGGAAGAAACCGAAACCGTCGGATAGTTTAGCCCGGGCAGGGCCAGACTGGCCCCATGACAATCGAGGACTCGCCGGATATCGCTCAGTCTGGCTCCGTTGCCTGGGCGAGTTCTTAGGAGTCAATCCGTTCCACACACCCACAGAACAGACCAATGATGCCTCCGATCACGGCGCCGGCTGTGATGCCGATCAGCACGAGCATCGCCATCGGCAAGAGCGAAAAGTTCGGCTCCAGAAAATACGAGCCGGCGCCTGCAAGAATGGCGCCGCATAGAAAGCCGGTCACGATGCCTTCCGGAACACAAGCATAAATAGCGTCGCTACGATTCAGTTCCCTGCGGATGTTAGCGTTCGTTCGCATTGTGAGCATCCTTTCTCTACAAGGAACCACTGCAATTCGAGTGCCACAGCCCATGGCGCCAGTGTGCCGAAAATGCATGGCACATGGAAACAATCTCCAATCGCATGCCTTCCAGACAGGAATTTTTGACTCGATTTGGCTCCGAAACCCCTTTGGCGCTTCACTTGCATACCTCATAAAGCATGATGACCTTTACAAACACTACATACCGGTCTATGTCGCTCATGCTTTTTACTCTTGCGACAGCCACAGTCTCTTTTTCTCAACCACCACCGCCAGATCCTCAACAGCAACCCTACGTCTTTCGCGTGGATGTTGTTTCGCGAACCACCAAGGCCATCAACTTTCACCATCGCCAAGGCTGGACTGTCCTCGGACTCGAGGGCTCTTCGCTCGCTCCCAGGGCAAGAGGCGAGATCCGCGTCGATAGTAAGACCGGCGCCACAAAAGTGGAGGTCTCGCTGGAGCGAATCGAGCCGGCCAACCTCATCGATGAAGGCTTTTTGACCTACGTTCTTTGGGCAATCACGCCCGAGGGCCGCGCTGAAAACCTCGGTGAATTGATGCTCGAGGGGAACCATGCGCGCGTCCAGGCCGCAACCGAACTGCAGACCTTCGGGCTCATCGTCACCGCGGAGCCATACTACGCCGTGACCCAACCCAGCGACGCAGTGGTCGCGGAAGGCGTGATCCGCAGGAACGAGACCACCGGCACATTCATGCCGATCGACACCAAGTATGAACTGGTGAAACGCGGAGGCTATCTGCAGCAGTTGCCTCCCGGCGATCGCGTTCGCCTCCGTGAAGCCAGGAATATTCCGCTGGACTTGATGGAAGCGCGTCAAGCGATGGCCGTTGCTCACGCAGCCGGCGCTCCCCGCTACGCCGCCTCCACCTGGCAGAAGGCCGAGATCGACCTGCGCAACGCGGAAGGCTTCCTGCACTCGAACCAGGACCGCAAGAAGATCCAGACCCTCGCCCGCCACGTGACGCAGCTTGCCGAAGACGCTCGCCTCATCTCGGTCCGCAGGGCTGAAGAAGATGCACTCGCGAATGAGCGTGCGCAAAGCGAACGGCGCGCCAATGAGTTGACCCGCAACGCCGAGTTGGAAGCGCAACGCCGCAAGACCGCTGAGTTCGAAGCCGCCCAAAGGAGCCAGGAAGCGGCCAACGCCCGCCGCGCCGCGGAACAGGTGCAGGCCCAAACGAACGCCGCTCTCGCCGCGAAGGACCGGCAGATGGCCCTCGACGCGGAACGCGCCAGGCTCGAAGCAGCTCGCGTGGACGCTGAACGCGCTCGTTTTGAATCCGAAGCCGTGAAGTCCCGCGCACAGGCGGAAGAAGCCGCCGCGCGGCAGCGCGCTTCTGAGGAAGAGGCCCGTCGCGCCCGTGAAACCGCGGCTCGCGCCGATGAAGAGCGCGCCCGTATGCGCGCCGAACTGGTTCGCCAGTTCAATATCGTTCTCGCGACGCGCGAAACGGCCCGCGGCCTGATCGTGAACATGTCCGACGTGCTCTTCGATACGGGCCTATACACTCTGAAGCCCGGCACGCGGGAGAAGCTCGCCAAGATCTCCGGCATTATTCTCGCGCACCCCGGTTTGAAGATCGAAGTGGAAGGCCACACCGACAGCGTCGGCGGCGACGAATACAATCAACGCCTGTCCGAACAGCGCGCAGCGGCGGTTCGAACGTATCTCGTGACGCAGGGCGTCGGCAGCGATACGATCACGTCACGCGGCTTCGGCAAGACGAGGCCCGTTGCCGACAACGCCACGGCGGCGGGACGCCAAGTCAATCGCCGCGTGGAACTCGTGGTGAATGGCGCGATGCTCGGCAATCCGAGTGGCCCGAATAGCGATTTCGGCCGCTAAGATAACCTCGCCTGGACTGAAAAGCCCGCTCCGCCATTGTGGAGCGGAGCGGGCCTTTGTTCGTGCTGACCGGAGTCAACCTATGAATTCACGGTGGAGCGCAGCTTGTGCGTCTTCATGAATTCGTCGATCTGCTTGCCGGCCTCTTCGCGGGTGATGCCATAACGCTCTTGCAAGCGTCCCGCGAACGCATCGAGGCGTCCTTCCGCCACCTTCAGGTCGTCATCGGTCAGCCTTCCCCACTTCTGGATAATGGCGCCCTTCATTTGGCTCCAGTTGCCTTCGACTTGATCTCGATTCATGATCTTCATCTCCTGTATTAGTGGTGTTGTAGCCCGCTCATGCGTGATGGACGGACTGCCTCATCGAGTGCAAGCTACCTGCCATTACCTGAGGTCAACAAGTTAGCCAATCGCAGCCGGAATTTTTTACTGCATTGCAAACGAATGTGTTTGGCACGCTGCATGCATCGTGTTCCAACAGCAGAACAAAACCAAAGGAGAATCGTTCCCATGCTTCATTACTCGTTGTTGTTTTTGATCGTTGCACTGATCGCCGCCATGTTCGGATTCGGCGTCATCGCAAGCGCCGCGGCAGGAATCGCCAAGATCCTGTTTGTTGTGTTCCTGGTCCTCTTCGTTGTCAGTTTCCTGCTCGGGCGAAGAGTCCACCTCTGATTTGAGACACCCGGCAACTGGTATGGTCGAATTGCCGAAAAACGACAAAACGGCCATACCAGTTTAATCTTGCGGCAGCAGCCCGACCGCGCGCATCAGTTCCAGTGCATTAGACCTCGTCACCACGCCTTCACGCATTTTGTAGTCGAAGCGGATCTCGCCGTTTTCCACGTGATCTTCGAAGTGCACGTTGCGAATCGCGCCTCCGGCAGTGTCGGCGATCGAGGCGAGCGCGAGATCGTGGGTGGTGACGAGTCCGATGGCGCCGCGGTCGAGGAGGGCTTTCAGAATCCCTTGGGCGCCAATGCGCCGGTCGTGTGAGTTCGTCCCCGACAACAGTTCATCCAACAAAAACAATGCAGTTGCGGAACCCGCGGTCAAGTCCGTGATTTGCTTCAATCTCGTGATTTCCGCGTAGAAGCGAGACTTACCGTCCTGGATCGAGTCCGCGGTGCGGAGCGAAGCGCCTACCGCGAACCGCCCTACGCGCAACTTCGACGCACGGACGGCAGCGCCTGCCGAAGCGAGAATTACGTTCAAACCGATGGACCGGAGCAACGTGCTCTTGCCCGACATGTTCGAACCGCTGACAATCAGCATGCGCGTCGCGCCGCCGAACGCGATGTCGTTCGTGATGCAATGATCCGCGGGCAGCAGCGGATGGCCTAATCCGCTCGCCTCGAAGACCGGTTCCTCGGACAATTCCGCGAACGTATGCGCCGGATTCTCGAACGCATGGCACGACAGCGAACAGAGCGCCTCGAACTCCGCCAGCGCCTCCATCCATTCGACGACATTGCCGCTGTGCCTTTCCTGCCAGCGCCACATCGCGTAGGCCACATGTGCATTCCACAAGAGCGGAATCATCACCGGCAGCAGGTATTGATTGCGTCCCGTATCGGCGAGGGTTACGAGGCGCTTCAAGTACGCGACCTCGCGCGACGAACCGGCGACCTTCGCGCGCAATTTGCGCAGCAGCGGCGTCTCGAACTGCCTGTCCTCCAGGTGATGGAGCAGGCGCACCAACAAGTCCAACTCGCGCGCGGACGAATCGAGCGCCTCGAGGCCCTGCAGGATCGGGCGCCGTAAGGCGAACGTGACGCCGAGCGCAGCCAACGCCTCGGCAAGCAGCGGAGTCACGGGCCACCGTCCCATCGCGAACCCGGTTACCGCCGCGACCGCCCAGGCCGTCATCAGCCAGCACAGGGGCGACGCAAAGGCCGGAAAACCGGGCACGGGACGCAAGCGCCAGTTCGCATGGATGTCGTCGCCAGCAAGCGCCGCGCTCTCGCGCAGGTCCACTTGCGGCCGCAGTTCCGCAATCGCCTGCTGCCGCTCGCGCAGTTCCGCGACATCTGCCGGGGCGAGAAGCCAGCCGGCAAGCTTGTTCCCGCCGGCCGACGTCCTCGCCGTCGAGAGCAGTTCGAACAGCGAACCGCGGCCGAATACATCGAGGTCGTCGGCGTACACATGGTTGCCGTCGCGAAAGCGATCTCCGTTCGAACCGGTCCCAGCCCATTTGCCGTCAATGCGCTTCAGTCCTCGTTCGAAGTAATCTATGCCGCGCTGCGCCGAAGTCCTCCGTTCGTCGATGCGCACGTGCCACACCATGAGGGCGAGGAACGCCACGCCGGGCGCGATCGCATACGGCAGCGACCACCAGGCGGCAATGAGGCCCGCAACCACCACCCACAAGCGGATGTCGCTCACCTGCTGGTATCGCTTCTCTTCCGCTGCGAGGACCTTCTTCCACGCGTCCAAACGCTGTTGATACTGCTCTCTCGGGCTCTGCATTACCGGGGTGACAACCTTGGCCACGCGATCTCGATTCCCTGCCCCTGGATCCAGGATTGGAACTCCGCGAGCAGCTTTTTGTCATTGCGGATGCGCCTCGGCGCTTGCTTGCGCGACACCGCAAAGGCCGCGAGCGCTCCCGCCGATTCGCCGATGTTCCATTCGACGGGATGGAGGCGATAACATCCATTCGTGATGTGCGTCACGCCGAGGTTCTTGCACGCTGGAATCAGGTTTTCCATCCGCCGCGGCAGAAGCGAGCCGAGCGGAATTTGAAACGGCAGAGAGCTCACGTCAATGTAATTGTCGCCGCCGGTGGAGGGATGCAAGTCGATGCGGTACGAACCGACGCCGACTGAATCGGCGAACGATTCGGCTGTGGACTCGCCTTTGCGCGCGTCCGTCGCGACATGTTGTTCGACCACGGTGAATTCGGCCTGAATGCGGCGGGACTCGCGGATGTACGGCGCCTTGGCGAATCCATCTTCGGTACCCGCGATATCGCCGCGAAGTCTCAGTCCCTTCCAACCGCACTCGGTCTGCATCCAGTAGAGCAGCGACAGACTCAACTGCCTCGCTCCTTCGAGGTGCTTCGCATATTCGGACGGCGTCACGTCGTGGAGGTTGCCGAGCCAATAGTCGTTTTGCGGCCAATTGACGAGGCAGATGTCGCTCGCGTAGGCGCCCGGCTGGAAATTCGCTTTTGACGCAATGCGGCGGTAGAGCCAGAGGTTCAAAGCGCCGGGCTTGACGGGTCCGAGCGCCGGATCGAACGCGCTCACGCGAGGCTGCAGCGTAACGGGATGCGTATTCTTCCAGTCGAGCAACTTGCCGGTCCACGCAGGTTTCAACTGCGGGACGTAATCCCGCCAAAAGGCCCACTGGGCGGGCGTTTCGATCGTGTGATCTTCGCCGGGATGATGGCTCATCGCGAAACACCAGGTGCAGGACTGGATGTTCGCCGGCTGCGCTTCGGAGGGCGCGTGCGGTTCGCCGGTTTGCTTTTGGGACTCAAAGCCGGTGACGTATTCGGCGCGAGCGAGCGGCAGCAGATCGCCCTGCTCGGTGGCGTCGAGAAAATAGGGCGCCGCGATCGTGCGCCGGATGTTGCCGCGTTGCACCGTCACCGCGCGAACCTTGTCGCCATCCACATCGGCGGATGCCGGTTTGTATTCGGGCAGCACGATCAATTTGCCGCCGCTCACATAGGGCGCGAGCAAGGCTTCGAGGACAGCGAGCGACACGCGAGGCTCGTGCGTGATCTTCGACACCGAGCCATCGCCGGGGTTCAGGTACTGCTTCGCGCGCGCGGCCTCGGTGAGCGGATAATGTTGCCGGTAGTATTCGCGAACGGCGCTGCGGTAGCCGCGATAGGCCTGCGTGCCGCCGAAGGATTCGATCCACGGATGCTCGTCCGGAGGCACGATCTGCGACGTCACCTGCCCGCCAATCCAGCCGGTTTCCTCGGTCATCACGACGCGCATGCCGTTTCGCAGGGCGGCGAGCGCCGCTGCACAGCCGCCGAACGATCCGCCGATGATCGCCACGTCGCAATCGAGATCGCGGCTGCTGGCGGCGGCGCCTGCCATCAGAACTTGCTGCAGAAGGCTCCTGCGAGAAACTTCTCCTCGCGCTCCTTCGCCGAAAAGGCCCATACTGATATTCTGAGGCTTTCCGGACGCAATAGCCATTTTGGGAGCATAGAGACTGTCGATCATCAGCATTAGCGCGGATACCGGATGTCCCGCCGAGGACGTTGCCCGCCTTGTCGCGGCGCGGCTTGGGTTTGAACATGTAGGCGCCCATCGCCTGGATGCGTTGCTGGCCGCGGAATTCGAGAACGGCGCCATCGGAGACAAGGTGTGGACGGCGGCGGTCGAAAGCATCCTCGCCAGGCTCGCCACGGCGCATCACCTCGTGCTCTGTTTCAGCGGCTGCGAGTTCCTGTTTCCACGCCTCAGCACGATTGCGCGGATGCACATCACCGCAACCGAGGACCGCCGCATTGGCAACGTGATGGTGGATCAACGTCTCGATCGCGAGGCCGCGAGGTTCGTGTTGAAGGAGCTCGAAGGCGCGGCGCGCGAATCGCGCAAGCGCCGGGTTGGCCGCACCGTGCCGGAGCTTCCCGACCTCACGCTGAACGCTACTTCGCTGCAGCCTGAGCAACTCGCGGAAATCATTCAGGCGGCTTTTGGCGCGCGCGGTCCCGCGGAACTGCTGACGCCGCAGGCCGAGGCGCAACTGCGTTTTCAGAGCCGGCTGGCGCTTGCGGCGCACGGGATTTCCGCCAATGGCAAGGCGAAGTTTCCCTCGTTCGTCCATCCTAGCGAGGAGACGTTCGCCAACCTGCTCGATTTTTATCGCGTGGCCTGGGATTACGAACCGCGTTCGTTTCCGCTGCAATGGGACAAGGACGGCAACGTCGTCGAGGCCTTCACGCCCGACTTCTATCTGCCCGAGTTCGACTTGTACGTGGAACTCACGACGATGAAGCAGGCGCTGGTCACCAAAAAGAATCGTAAGATCAAACTATTGAAAGCAATCTACCCACACATCAATATCCAGATCTTTTACCAGAAAGACTATCAGGACCTGATCGACAAGTATGGCTCTGCCGCAGATTGAACCGCTGCCGCCGCCCATTGAACGCGTGCTGTTCACCGAAGAGCAGATCCAGGCTCGCGTCCGCGAAGTGGCGGCGGAGATTTCGACCCGCTACCACGGGCGGCCGCTGAAGCTGATCGGGGTGCTGAAGGGATCGGTGTTCTTTTTGACAGCGCTCGCGCAGGAAATCACGATCCCGGTGAAGATGGACTTTCTCGCGATTTCGCGATTTTCGACGCATCATGCCTCGCCGGGGCTGGTGCGGATTTCGAAGGACCTCGACGAGAGCATCGAGGGCGAGGACGTGCTGCTGGTCGAGGACATCATCGACCCCGGTTTCACGACGCGGTATCTCACGCAAAACCTCCCCGGGCGGGCGCCGAATTCCGTGGCGTTTTGTTACCCAACCGGCACGACGGGTCAGAGGGGA